>Ga0307515_10002625_pt1 | contig 38659 bp, 27 predicted proteins | sample 17_EM_MG_FD_194513 | JGI IMG/M metagenome (GOLD analysis project Ga0307515, IMG submission 194513) | Populus trichocarpa ectomycorrhiza microbial communities from riparian zone in the Pacific Northwest, United States - 17_EM | ecosystem: Host-associated > Plants > Roots > Unclassified | place... | reverse complement strand
TGAACATCAGCAATGCCACGCAGAAACCCTATAACTGGCAGGATTTTGATAAACCCAATTTCACCTGCCCGGCTACCGGCCCTTTATCTAACCTGCCAAACCCGATTACGGGTATCATGGGTGCCGCTGCCTATTATTCACCCAATAATCCCAAGAAGCTGGGTTTTAACGCCTTTATACCAGATGCCGGTGGCTTTCCGTTCACGCAGCTGAGTTATTTGCAGGACAATACCGCGCGTGTTGCCGCGCAAAGCGGCGTAGGTCCAACTTTTAAATTCGGAAATAACCACGAAACACGGTTTTATTATGCTGCGCCTAACCAGGAAGAGCTCGACCGCATGTTCGGGACAGAAGCCGGAGATGCAAAAAGATACCAAAAAAATGCTGTAATGGATGCCAACGGCCAGGTATCGGTCACCTATATGAACCCCGAAGGTAAAACCATCGCCACAGCGCTGGCAGGGATAAACCCGCCAAACCTTGACCAGTTGGACAACCTGGGCAACAATACCATTGACGTTTCCCTGATTAGTAAAAACGTAGTGAACGCGAGCGATAGAACGCTGATTACCGAGCACCAGTTTTTGGTAAGCGCCGACAATACCAGTTACACTTTCGATTACAGCATCAACCCTAAAACCATCGATACGCTCACCTGTAGTGGCGTACACGTTTGCCTGGATTGTATCTATGATATCAACATCACCCTGAACCATATAGAAAGCTGCACAACCACACAATTGCCGGTATATACAGGCACCATCGGGAGTTTGATGAACAGCAGCGGGCAGGTGGACCTGAATTGTGATAATAACAGCAGCACCGGTACGTATCCACGGCAATTTGTAAAAACGCTTGCCATCGGCACCTATGTGCTTACCAAAAAGATCACCGTGAACCAACAGGCAGCGCTGGCATATGTGGCCCAGGTATTTAAAGACACCTGCAAGGCAAAGTGGGATGATATTATGCACGATGAAATGTCGCGCATCGACACCCTGAACTGTTATAAGACCTGCGCAAATTGCGCTTCGCCGCCCGGGCAAACCGCCACTTGCGACACCGCTTACTGCAAACCCAGTCCTAACCGTTGCGATAATATCCACTCTATGATGCTGGCCGATATTTCGCCCGGTGGCCAATATGGGCAATTTGTGAGAAGGGCAGACGGTACCATTGATGCCAGCACTTACCCGTTATCGGTATTTAACCCGGCAAACTTACTGCCTGTGCAGGGAATCAACTTTTCTTTATTTCCGGGTATTACCAATATCAACGACCTGGTGAACCACTGGCTGCCCGAATATGCCGAAAAGCTGCTGCCCATGCACCCTGAGCATTGCATGCTGGGCTGGTGCAGTTCGCCCAATATTGATGCAACGCTGGATTTTGATATGAATATACTCTCTACACAGCATTTTGCCGACGCGGTAACCAAAGGGTATATAACTACAGGCAGCGTACTTCCCAATAGTAACACTAAGCCATATGAACAGTTGGTGAACAATGACCCCTGGTTTGCTAATAACCAGAACGCGGCCATCAAAGCATCGCTGTTGACAAAGCTTCAGCACTATGGCTGCTCGGCGTCGCCCTTGCCTGCCGATGAATTGGCCATGCAAATGGCTTACTGCGCCCATAATAATCCCCAAAATCAACAGGGCACGCCCGCTATAAACGCCAACGGACCGCAGTGTGCTTTGCCGGCAAATTACCTTAGCACGCATGCTTTTGGCGCAGATCCGGCATTGACCGATCTGGAGTGGACATTCCTGCGATCGCTATACCTCTCGGCCAAAAACGAAGTGGTGCAAGCCAGTATGGATACTTATGCTGATGCCAATAATTGTAACTCGCGCTGCATTGGTGCGAAGGATTATTATGACTGGGGGCAGTTTTCAACCCCCTTCCCGCATTACGTGAATGTGCAGCCCTGCCAATCTACTTCGCAGCCTTTTGTGTGGATGCTTTACAAGGATAAGCAAAGCCGTTTTGGAACTGGGATCGATAATATTTTGACTGTAATGTCCGATGCGGGGATCAATATCAGCACAAGCGGTATAGGTAACTATAACGACCCCTGCCAATTTGTACAGGCTATAACAAGCCAGGCCACCGGCATTAACCAGCAGGCAGCAGCCAATTATTGCGGTGATGGTGCTTCAGGCTGTACAGCGGAGTTATCAGGCACCTTAACAGCATTATTGAATAATGTTATCACCGCACTGGCAACCAGCACTACAGTTACAATAGCCAGCGCGCAATTACCTCAGCAGATTAGTGGCGCCGGCGTATCGCGGGTGGCGGGTGCAAAAATTACTGAGGGTGCAAACGGCCCCGTGCTGAATATCAGTTTAGATCAGTGCACCAGCTTTGTGATACCTTTCCGGCGAACAGCGGCCGGATATGTGGCACCTGCATCGGTATGTTGCTTAAGTAACGTAATGTGCCCCGGCAATACCAATTGCAGTTTCGATATCAATGTATTGTACCCCGGCAACGTGAGTAACACCATGCACATCGTCACCAAATGTAACTTTTTCGCTGGCTGTAAAGACGTGGCAAAGCCTGTTTGCGACCAGCCAACACCTTATGCCAGCGCTATAAAAGACTATCTTGGCGATATTTTTACCTACCGGACAACTTATTCCGCTTATCCTAACCAAACACAACTTGCCAATATGCTTCCTGCTGTACTTCAACCGGGAAGCGGCATAACACTAAATACCAACGGCAACCTGATAATCCGCCTGCCGGGACAAGAAAAAGGCTGCACTATTACCTTGCAAATTACAACGGCAATAGGCAACTGGGCGAATGTGAAGGACGTTATTAGCATCAGCCCCGACCTTTCAACTGCTCAAAACGGTCTTACAAAAAGTTTTGTACTAAAAGTGCTCGCCGGAACCAGTATCAATAATTTAATGGCGGCCGAAATTAAAGGAAGCAGTACTTGCTGGGATATAAATCAATGCCCACCCGCTGTAACTTTATGCACCACCCCGCCGGTATTGCCGCCATACCCTGTAGTGAATGATTGCGTAAAGAACCAACTCGCGATAGCAAACACCAATACCAGTATTCGCTACAACGCCTGGGTGGACAGCATGAAAAATAACCTGTTGCAGCGCTACTATGCCAAATGCCTCAGCGCTGCAGAGACGCTCAATATGCATTATGAGGATCGCCAGTATCAATACACCCTATACTATTACGATCAGGCCGGTAACCTGGTGAAAACCGTGCCGCCTGCAGGGGTTAACTTATTGGATCATGTACAGGTACAGCAAGTAGCTACCTCACGCGCTGCTGCCTACAATGTGGCTATCCCGGTGGCGCACATTAAAACGACAATTTATCGCTACAATACCCTTAACCAAACAATATGGCAGCAAACACCGGATGCCGGCGAAAGTAATTTCTTTTATGATGGCCTGGGGCGGATATCAGCATCGCAGAATGCAAAACAACACCAGAACGGTAATTATTACAGTTATACCCGTTATGACCTGCTTGGCCGACCGGTTGAATCAGGCGAGATGAAACCCCTCGTTGTGGTCAACAACCTGCTTACCCGCGACTTCGGCACCTGGACAAGCTTTATTAATGCACAAACTGACCGAACTGAAATTACGCTTACACGGTATGATGATGCGTATTCGGGAGCGATTTCGCAAAAGTTCGGCATCGCCGGACAGCAAAACCTGCGTAAACGGGTGGCCTCTGTTTTTGTATTTGATAACAAGCCGCATCTTGACAACGGGCAATATGCCCACGCCACGCATTTCAGTTATGATATTGAGGGCAATGTTAATAAGTTGATACAGGACTACCCCAATAACATCATCGGTGATAAGGCTATTGATTATGACTTCGACCTGCAAAGCGGGAAGGTTAACCAGGTGACCTATCAGCGCGGCGCTGCCGATCAGTTCATCCATAAATATACGTACGATGCTGCCAACCGGCTCACGCAGGTTAAAACAAGCACCAATGGCCTTATATGGGAAACTGATGCTATATACAAATATTACCGGCACGGGCCACTGGCCCGTGAGGAGCTGGGCACCGACAAAGTGCAGGGCCTGGACTATATGTACACGCTACAGGGATGGATAAAAGGCGTTAACGGGACCACGTCTTCGCCGGAAACGGATATGGGGCAGGATGGGACCACCACCCCGGCCCCTCAGGCACCACAGCAAACACCTATACTGGTGTACACGCTCGGCGGCATAGCTCATTATCTTTACCCTGGCATTCAGTTGTTTGGCAATAGCTTTAACGGGCCTGGCTATGGCGCTTTAAATAATCCTATAGCAAAAGATGCTTTCGGTTATGTGCTTGATTATTACCAGGGCGATTATACCGCCATACAGGGCAATGGCAACCTTGACGGGTTGAGCCAGCAGGCAGGCACGGTGAAGGCGTTATTTAATGGTAATATCAGCCGGATGTACACCCAGATACAGTCGCTGGGGAATAATGGCTATAACTATACCTACGATCAGCTCAACCGCATCCGCTCGCAGGAGGCCTGGAACCTAAATGGAAACAGCATGGCATTACTGCCGAACAATGCCTGGTTTGGCAAATTTAGTTACGACCGGGATGGCAATATCATCAACCAAATGCGAAACGGCACGGCAGCAACACCGGCTATGGATAACCTGAATTATTTTTATTACGATGCCGGAAATAATATTTACAACCCGGCGGTTTCCATCCCTGCAGGGGCGACCAATAAATTAGCCTATGTGGGCGATCAGGTACCGGATGGTAATTATTCGGAAGATATCGATAACCAATCGCCCAATAATTATAAATATGATGCCATTGGCAACCTGGTGAGTGATGCGGCTGGGCAAATCGCCCAGATAGAGTGGAACCTTAAAGGTAAAATAAGCAGGATAACAAAAAATACAGGGTTCAACATCGCATTTAAATACGATGCGCTGGGCAACCGCGTAATGAAAGGGTTAAGCGATGGAACCACGATATTTTATGTAAGGGATGGGCAGGGTAATATCATGGCCACTTATACTTACAAAAGGCACACTACCTCTGCGGAGCTTTTTTGGAGCGAGGCAGATATTTATGGCAGCAGCCGGGTTGGCGCTTATCAGCCTGAGGCTTTGATACCGATCGCTAATGGAACGGGAGCCACAACTAGAGGTCCCTATTATACTGCTACCCGTGGGGATAAACAATATGAACTTGTAAACCACCTCGGTAACGTATTAGCCACCATCACCGACAGGAAGATACTGATTGCCGGTGCAGCTGTTACCTATACGGCCGATATAGCAGGCGGGCAGGATTATTATGCCTTTGGTATGCAAATGCCTGGTAGGAAATTGACTGGAGGAGGGTACAGATTTGGGTTTAATGGGATGGAAATGGATGAAGAAATAAAAGGTGCCGGAAATAGCTATACCACGGAATTCAGACAATACGATCCAAGGCTTGGTAGATGGCTGTCAAATGATCCGCTAAACAGTGTTTTTCCGGGCAGCACTCCCTATGGGGCTTTTGAAAACGACCCTGTTTTATATAACGACCAAACCGGGCTTGCTCCCGGCTATCAGGGGGGAACGTATAAGATAGGGCGATTGAATATCACTGTTAGGGTTGGTAAAATTGGTTGGTTATCCAAAAGAACCGACAGGCACAGGATCGGGATCAAATTTTCTTTAGACCCCAAGGAAAGACATCCTAAGGAGGACGAAGATCAGGAAGGCGATGGCGGAAAATGGAAACTTGAATGGGAGGAAATGCACAGAGAGGTTGAAAGGTCTAAAAGATTCTCGGTTGATAATATTACTCATGGCAGAGTTGTGCCTGATGGCGGAAAAAGTTCCCGTATTCTTAACGAAAATCCTTTAAATATTGGAATGATGACCCGAAATGGCCTCACGGTAAATAATTTTATTGCCAGTTTAAGTGATCCTTATCAGATAGGAGATCTTAAAGTAAGGGTAAAAGCCAATGATGCGAATCTTATGCAGGGAGGAGGAACAAATACCACCACACTTACTGATGGTACTTTGACCATAACTTCGACGGGAGGAAAAACCATCGTCCCTAGTACGAGCTTTAACCTGACCACTATTTTAAATGCCAGAACGGTTCAAACCTCCGGAGACGGTTTGTTTGATGAGTGCCATGGGTACAAGGCTTCATTGAGAATTCATTATATTAAAACTAAAACTGTTCGCCGATTGCGGATAGTTAAGGAATAGACAAAAAGATGCCCCAGCCAGATCGCGGTCAAGGGTTACCTGGATAACCGCTTTGCACTCTATGCGAACCCCGACATTGGCTTTGCAAACAACGGTGGTTTAGCCAGCGCGCAGCAAGCTGCGGTGATACGTGACGTTATTGACGGCAAGCAACCCTATGGCGCGCAATTTGGTATCGGTTTTGGCGGCAGCCGGATTACAGGCATATTATAAAGGTAAGTTTTTGGTTCTTAAAAGGTATTTAGTCGATCCTCAAAAAATGTAAAAACGGAGTTTAAGGTGATTTAGAGGTATATTTAAGATAAAAAGAGCGGTAGTAATCTGCAAGATATTTGAAAAAAGCATTAAAAATCCTGCAAATTAGAGGATGCTAACATCATCGAAAAGCACATTCCGCAGCTTGGCTTGTTTACTGGCCTGGCGTGGAGAATCTGCTGAAATTGACCACCTCAGGAGTTTATAGTGTTAACCTTTCAACAACAAATGGCTGTTTCCAGCTAAAAAACGACAGTCAGGTATTATTCATTGAAAAATGAAGTGAAGGAGGTTCCGATAGGCGCAAGCTACAAAAACGCAATTTTCAACTGGTCCAGATTTGTTTTAAACAGGACAGGGAAGAACTTAAAAAATGCCCTCAGTTGCACGACGAGGTAAAACTGAGGGCCGTAAAATCAAATTCCTTTGGCATAACACAGGTTCCTGGCATCGTGATACGGCATGTTGTCAAGGAATTAAATTAATTGTTGCCTGCCGCGCCGCTTACTCCGCGCAAAGCATCCCGAAGTAGATTGATCCATTTTGCTGCCTTGATCATAGCTGCCGCTATTTATGATTGCTATTGAAACAATCCCTGAAAATTTTCCATCCGCTTTTTGTCAGTTTCCACAATTTTAAATACTTGCCGTTATCAATAGGTTTGCCGCCCGTGCCAAATACCTGCCAGTTTCCTTCTTCAGTCAGGAACTCAGCGCTGTTTCCATATACCTTTATGGTTTGGAACTTGACACCTTTTACCTTACCTGCCTTGAAGGTATCATCAAAATCTTTTACCAGTGCTTTTTTACCGGCTATCGATGACATGTTCGGGGCGAACAAAGCTGCATCTTCCGTATATAAATCGACAATAGATTTGTCGGCCCTGGCAAAAAGCTCAAAATAAAGCTTGTTGTTTTTTTCAATAGATTTCCTGGCCGCAACAGTGGCGGGGTTGTCGGATGCCTGGGCGGCGCAATAATTACAGCCAATAGTATAAGTTAACCCTATTACTGCCGCTAACATGTGTTTTGTTTTCATGGATCTTGGTTAATTAATTGAATAATTACCAAAGCTATCCTGATAGAAGGAGGGTAAATTGTAAAAATCGGAACACTTTAATTTGGAAGGGCGGCGGACAGATCGGTAGAACTTTCAGGAGAAAACCTCGAAGGTACCGAGCCGGTGAAAAACTTAAAGTCTTTTATAAAATGAGATTGATCGAAATACCCGCATTCGTGTGCAATTGTAGTCAGCGGGATGTCTTTTTCAACCACCATATGAAGGCTTTTTTGAAACCGGGCTATCTTACTGAAAAGATGAGGACTAAGCCCGGAATACTTCAAAAATACCTGTTGAAGATAACGTGATGAAACGCCATACCGCGAGGCGATAGCACTGATGTTTTCAAAAAAATCATCCTTTGTTAATTCGCGCATTATACTATTTACCAGCGCTGCCTTGTCGAGTTTTCTTTCCGAAAGCGAAAGCCTGAACAGTAAAAACTCTTCTACCAATTCAATACGCCGGTCCAGTCGGGCGGTTTCCATCAATTTTGAATGCAGGAGAAGCGCGGCCTTGCCGCCAATTTCCGCAAAATCAATGAGCTGGTTATTAAATTCTGCTATGCTCTCCTCAAAAAAGAATGCAGCGGTATGGGGAAAAAACCTGATGCCTAACATCTCATGCCTGCCGCCGGTAGCAAAAGTAAAAGGCTGAATGGTTTGCCCCCACAACTGGATCCCGGGTTGTTTGAGCAGCCCGCCGGCCCTGATTTGCTGAAAGCCAGATGTTCCCAAATTGAACATGATTTCCACATGCCCGCTTGCAAACACTTTGTCCTGTGTGGATATAGTGGTATCAGATCCGCACACAAAATAACACTGTATGTAATTCTTTAAAATGCCTTGAGGACGAAATTCTGAATACTGCATTGGTCGTTGATCACTTTCTTAACCTAAGTTACATTTACATAGTGATATTAGCGCTGTGCGCAGTCAAAGAAGGTAATTAAAATTAATAAAAAGCGGCGGTACTCCTGCCATTTTTAGACGAAGTGCAAAAAATAAGAATTACAAGCACCTGGCAGACGCTATTCAGATATCGGAAAAAAAGCAGCGCTAACTGTATATGGGCCCGAGGGCGTGCTCATGATTGTTATAGTGGTGGCCGCGATGCCTTTTCCCGGAACGGCAGGGCATACGTGCATATTCCGGGATCTTTGACCATGCCATTCCGTGCTCAGGGTTCATTCGTTTGTGTATGAAGATTCAATAAACGCCAGTGAATGTAAAATTATTAACATGGTCAAAGTATTTAAGAACGATTGGTTTGCTATTCCGGAACGAGCTGGTCAAGGGCTCCGGGATGTCCAAATACTGCACTTTCTCGAATTTTTGGCAATGTTTATTTGCCGGCAGTGTTATCAAAAGGCATCAGTCAGGGAAACTTTATGAGTAATTCTTTTAAAAAGACAGCCGATAACGCTAAGGAAACTTCTAAAAATGGGAAGATACAAAAAACAGATCAACACTTAATACGGTAGTCTGCCCGCGCTGCTGCGCAGCCCGGCCGGCAAACACCAACGTTAGCACCTGCGATAGTTTCTGAATTTCCGGTTAACCTTAAGACTCAGGTGTTTTATTAGTGTGTAAAGCACAATTATTTTTTAGTTTTCGGCTTGCGATTTAAAAATATGCTTATATTGCCCCTGTTATAACCTAAGTAGGAGTACCATAATAGCTTTACTGGATATTGTTGCCCTTTATTAATTGTAAACTTAACGGTTATATTTTACGTATGGCAGTTTAGCTGTATCGGAGTGTGTTGGTAATTATCGTAAAGATGAAAAAGTTTTGTGACCTTACGGATGTAGAATTGATCGAACTTTTCGAAAAGGATAGTATCAGCGCGTTTGAAGAGATCTACAACCGTTATTGGCTTAAACTTTATGCTGCTGCTTATAAACGCCTCAAAGAAAGGGAAACAGCCAAAGAGATTGTGCAGGATTTTTTTACCGGCCTTTGGATCAACCGGAAGCAGGTTAAAATAGTTACATCGCTTCAGGGGTATTTATTTACTTCTATCAGGTACCTGGTACTTAACTATAAAAGGGCCGAGGCTGTGCGCAATTCATACAGTGAAATTTTGCTGATGGTTAACAACAGCTTCGATAATTCCACTGAAGAAAATTACTACTACAAAGAACTGCTTGAACGTGTTGAGGTCGAGGTTACCCATTTACCACCCAAATGCCGCAATGTATTTGAATTAAGCCGCAATCAGTATAAAACTAATAAAGAAATAGCCCTGCTTCTGGGTATTTCTGAAAAAACGGTAGAGAACCACCTGACCAAAGCCCTGCGGTTTTTAAAGGTACATCTTAATATCCTGGTGTTGTTTTTTTTATTGCGGTAACCATTTTTCTCTCCTGATAAAGAGTACATGCGTACTTGTATCAATAATTTTTTTGAAAATATTTTAAACAGGAGTAGGGGATGCGCCTTAGTCAGGTTACATCTTATTATATAACCAATATTAACTCTTGTCCAAAACAAGTCCCTAATGAAAAAGAAATTACCTGCCGAGCTATTGGAAAAATTTTTTGCAGGCAACTGTGATGAGCACGAAAAGGATATGATCCTTGCCTGGTATGAGTCGTTTGAACTTGACCGGGACGATGTTACCGAGCTTTCGGCCCGTGAACAGGAACTTTTTAAAATGCTGATGTGGCAAAACATCAACAATAACATCAACGAGGTAGAAGGCGACGGGATAGTTTCAATTAATAGAAACAGAACAAACCGGGTAAAGACCATTTTATACTGGCTATCGGGCGTTGCCGCTGTTTTGATCGCGGTGTTTTTTATCAAACTAAAACCACAGCAAGTAAATAATACTTTGCAGGTTACAAATACGCAGCAGGTTTTTAGCAATACTACTAAGGCTATCAAAGACATTATTTTATCAGATGGCAGCCGGGTTTGGGTAAGCCCAGGTTCGGCCTTAACTTATACCAAAACATTTGAAAAACACAGCCGCAGGGTTTCATTAACCGGCGAAGCGTTTTTTGAAGTAACTAAAGATCATTCACGCCCGTTTTCTATTTCAACTGGTAATGTAATTACCAAAGTATGGGGTACAAGTTTTAGGATCCGCGCTTACGCGGCCGATAAAACCACCCGGGTGGATGTGGTTACCGGTAAGGTTTCTGTAACTGTAGCCGGGCAGCTAACTAAGCCGGGTGTAAATAATACGCTTGCTGCCGGCGATGGCGTTATGCTGTTGCCCAACCAGGAAGCTGTTTATGATAAAGTGGCTGACGATCTTAAAAAGAATATGGAGATCAAGGATGCCTCATTGGGCATGTGGAAAAAAGCAAGCCTTTCGTTTAACAACACGCCAATAAGTGAAGTATTTAAAGCGCTAAATAAAAGCTTTAATGTAAACATCAGCTCCCGGGACGAGAGCATTAAGACCGATTTTTTGAAAGCCGATTTTACCAACGAAAACCTGCCTGCCATTATGGAAATCCTTAAAAAAACCCTGAATGCAACCTACAGCGTAAATGGTAACAGTTTTATAATGGAAAGCAATAAACAATAACCAATTATACAGTTCAATAACCAATAAAACCTAAAGCAGCCCATATGGAAAAAAGAATTATTACTTAAAACCAACCGCAATTTCCTGAAAAAAGAATAGGAGTGCTGGAGACACCCCTATAATTTTTAAACCCCCGGTGTACAACGCCTAAAAAGATGAACCGGGAATCCTATGTCTCAATTTTTTCAAAAAGAAACACTTAAATGTATGAAGATTTATTTACAAAACCACTTTGACTGGTGTAAAATTATGAGGATCACTTTTAGTCAAATTATAATCATCCTTGTGTTTACTGGTATTTCATTTGCAAACGCCAGCAAAGGACAGGGCCTGCTTGATAAGCGGGTTGATTATAATATTCAAAATACAAGCCTTACCAACGCTATACAACAACTGGAAAAAGTAACCAGCCTGAAGTTTGTATACCGTAAAAACCTTGTAGAAAACGAGCTTGGCCTTTCAATAGATGCCAAACAAGAAAAGCTGGGTGCTATACTTAGCAAGCTGTTAACGCCCAGGGGGATTACATTTGATATCATTGGCGATCAGATAGTTTTGGCAAAGGCCACAGCCGTTGCAAAACAACCTGATGTGGTAAATACCGATGAGGCCGAAAATACGCCACTGGCAGTTGCCAAAACCATAACGGGTAAAGTAACCGATGATCATGACCAGCCTTTACCCGGCGTTACCGTAACTATAAAAGGAACCAGTATGGGCACCCAAACCGATGTAACCGGGAAATACACCCTGAACATTCCCGATGCCGAAACCGAAAAAGCCATCCTTACTTTTTCTTTTATCGGCTTTAGTTCGCAGGAGATACCTGCCGGCGGCCGTACCGTGATCAATGTACGCATGGTGGCATCGCCAAATTCGCTTAATGAGGTTATTGTTATTGGTTACGGTAGCCAGCGTAAAGGTGATGTTACCAGCTCGGTAGCTACAGTTAAAGCCGAAAACTTTGTAAAAGGCCCGGTTTTGGATGCCGGTCAGCTATTACAGGGCAAAGTGGCCGGTCTTTCGGTATCAGCACCGAGCGGAGATCCTACATCCGGCTCGGTGATCCTGTTAAGGGGTAATACCACTTTATTGGGTGCCAACTCCGATCCTTTGGTATTGGTTGATGGTGTGCCCGGCAGTTTAAAAACCGTTGTACCCGAAGATATTGAAACCATTGATGTGTTGAAGGATGGTTCAGCAGCGGCCATTTACGGTGTACGCGGTACCAATGGGGTTATCATCATCACTACCAAACGCGCAAGCAGCAATTTTACCAATGCGGTTGATTATAGCGGCTACGTGAGTACTCAAACCCTTGCCCGCGAACCCAAATTATTCACCGCGGCCGATTACCGTGCTCAGATTGCGGCCGGTACCAGGGATAAATCATATGATTTGGGCAGCTCGACAGATTGGCTTAAAGCGATATCCAACAGCCTGCCGGTAACTACCGTACATACGCTCACTTTAAGAGGCGGCAATAGTAAAACCAATTATTTGGCTTCGGTTAATTACCGGTCATTGAACGGTATTTTCCTGAAATCAAATAACCGTACTTTCTCTGGCCGGGTTGATATCAATCATTACATGTTTAATGATAAATTGAAGATCAATTTTGGTTTATTGCAACAGGACAACGCCTTTACCCAAACCCAGGATGGCGGTACATTTAATGGTTATACCTATCGCCAGGCTATTTTGCAAAACCCAACAGCACCTGTTAAAAATGCCGATGGTACTTACTTTGAGCAGCCAAGCATTTTTAATTATCAGAACCCGGTATCGATGATTTATAATAGCGATGGTAAAACCTCAAACACAACATCAAAATATAACTCAACCATCACCCTTACGCCGTTTGATGGCCTTAAGTTATCGGCATTAGGTTCATACACACGCTTTAACCAAACCGCGGGCTATTCAGAAAATAAGGAAAACATCTCCAACATTCGTGACCACCTGAATGGTTATGCCGCGGTGGGTTCTTTACAGTCGATAGATCGGCTGTTAGAGTTAACTGCCGAGTATAAAAAAACAATTGGCGATCATAACTTTTCGGTTTTAGGCGGCTATAGCTACCAGGACAATGATACGTTTTCGTTTTTTGAGCAAAACCATGATTTTCCAACCGATATATTCAGCTATAACAACATTGGTTTAGGCCGCGCCGCCGCAAACGGCTTGGGTGTTGAAAGCAGCACAAGATCAGAAACTAACCTCATCAGCTTTTTTGGCCGTGCTACCTATAATTATAAAGATAGGTACCTGTTGTTGGCCAGTGTACGCCGCGAGGCCGCCAGCCAGCTTTATGGTGCAAAAGAACCTTGGGGTACCTTTCCGGCTGTACAGGTAGGATGGCGGATCACCAAAGAGTCGTTTATGCAGGGGCAGCAAATTTTTGATGATTTGAAGTTACGTGCAGGTTACGGTGTTACCGGTAACCAGCCGGCACAAGGCTTTTTAGGTGTAGGTTTGTTAGGCTATGGCAACTATGTGTTATCAAACGGGCAATGGGTACAAACGCTTGGTCCGTCGCAAAATCCAAACCCAAACCTGCGTTGGGAAGAAAAACATGAAGCCGATTTGGGGCTGGATTATAGTTTGCTTAAAGGGATGATCACCGGCTCTGTTGATCTGTACAACCGTAAGATAAAAGGTTTATTATATGATTATGCGGTACCGAGTCCGCCAAATTTATATCCATCTACCAGGGCAAACGTAGGCACCATGCAAAATAAAGGGATCGAGGTTTTATTAAACATCACCCCAATACGTAAGGCAGATTTTCAATGGACAACCAGCTTTAACTTTTCAACCAATACCAATAAACTCATCAGCTTATCAAACGAAACCTATAAGACAACCAGTAACTACTTTACAACAGGTGGCACCGGCGAGCCCATTCAAACCTTTACCAATATTGTTACTGTTGGTAAAAACATAGGCGATTTTTATGGCTTTAAAGTTACCGGTGTATCGCCAGACGGGCAGTGGATATATGAAGACCAAAATGGTAAATCAGTAGCCTATAAAGATTTTACCCACTCGTTTGAAGATAAGAGGGTACTGGGTAATGGCCTGCCGAAATACTATGCAGGGTGGAATAATAACATCCGTTATAAAAATTGGGATTTTAGCATAACTATGCGCGGCGCTTTCGGCTATCAGATCCTCAACTTTCAGCGCATGTATTATGAAAATACTTCTATTCAATATTATAACCGGTTAAAATCGGCCAATGATAAAGTGTTTGGTACCGCGGTGCTTAATAAAACCATGCCGCTGGAGTTTAACAGTTATTATATTGAAAATGGCGATTTCTGGAAAATTGATAACATCAACCTGGGTTATACCTTCAATAGTTTAAAATCAAAATATATCCACGCGCCACGCATTTATGTATCTACGCTTAACACATTTGTAATAACCGGCTACAAAGGGATTGATCCTGAGGTGAGCCGCAGCGGATTAGACCCCGGTAATGATAACCGTGACAAGTATCCAACCACCAGGACATTTACATTGGGCTTAAGCGCAAACTTTTAATCATTAACATCATGAAAAAGATACATTATATATTAAGCAGCGCGGTAGTTTTAACTGCTGTTGCTATTACATTTTCCTGCACCAAATTAAAAGATAGGGATTACTCCACGATTGTAGCGAGCAACTTTACGCCGGGTACCGAAGATCTGGCCTCATTACTTGGCGCAGGGTATACCTATTGGCGCCCGTTGGAGCTTGGACGTAGTGCCAACTCCGTTTTCAGAACAAACGAAATCTCGGCCGATGAGCTGGTAATTCCCGAACGCCCTAATGGCTGGGTAGATGGTGGCATTTATCGGCGGGTACATGAACATAAATGGACATCTGATGAGGATAACTGCTACCAGATATGGAACAATGCCTACGCCGGTATCACTACCTGTAACCGGGTTATTTACCAGATTGAAAATGGCCTTATCCCTATTACAACGGGTAAAGACGCCGCCCTGGCCGAACTGAAGGTTTTGCGTGCATCATTCTACTATCCGCTTTGCGATTTTTTTGGCAGCGTGCCCATCATCACCAAATTTGATTTACCGGCAGGGTTTTTACCAACGCAGAGCAGCAGGCAGGAAGTTTATAATTTTATCGTATCAGAAATTACCACCAATTTACCCTTGTTAAGCAAGGCAAACGATCAAACAACCTATGGTAAGTTTAACCAATGGGCCGCACATGCATTGTTGGCTAAAGTGTACCTTAATGCGGGTGTATATACGGGTACTGCTGCGTGGGATAAATGTATCACCGAGTGCAATGCCATTATCAACTCAGGCGTTGGTTTTGGTTTGGAAGCAAGCCAGAGCTCGGTTTTTGCCACCGAAAATCAAAACTCAAAAGAGATCATTTTCGCAATCCCTTTTGATGAAAAGTTTACTGCCGATGGTGCTAACGCTTTTGCTTTACATATGGAAAGCCTCGAGCCCGAAAACCAGGCTACCTATAACTTCCAATACTCGCCATGGGGCGGCATTTGTGCTATACCGCAATTTATCAACACGTTTGATCCTGATGATAGCAGGTTAAAAAGCAACTGGATTCAAGGGCAGCAATACACTTTGGCCGGCGTGCCTATCAACGGCTCACTGGGGGCTTATACCGGTAAACCGCTTAATTACATTAACGTGGTGCCCGGTGTCGACTCAACCGAGGAGGTGCACGGTTTCAGGCTTGGTAAGTTTGAGTACAAGCAAGGTGCTTTGCTGGGCTTAAGCAATGATTTTCCGTTGTTCCGTTATGCTGATGTGTTAATGATGAAAGCAGAAAGCATGCTCAGATCTGGCGATGCCAACGGCGCAGCCCTGTTAGTTACCCAGGTTAGGCAGCGTAATTTTACAGCCAACCCTGCAAAAGCTACTGTTACCGGTGCCGATTTGCAAAAAGGCAGTACGTATGATTATGGTTTAAGAAATCACATTAATACCACGCACGAAGGTGGTACCGATATTCAATACGGCAGGTTTTTAGACGAGCTGGCCTGGGAGTTTAATACTGAAGGCCGCCGCAGGCAGGATTTGATTCGTTTTGGGGTTTATACTAAAAAGTCATGGCTGTCGCACTCGCCAAACGGCGATTACCGCGCTTTGCTGCCATTACCACGGCAGGAAGTTGTTAAAAATACCAACCTTAAACAAAATACCGGTTATTAATAAATTACCAAGGGCACAGGATGTAGCTTATATCCTGTGCCTTTCATATGAAGTTTATTAGTTTATTCAAAAAATACTGATAGTTAATTAAATAGCTTTAAGCTTTTTGCATTCCGCTTTTAGCTTTTATAACGCAAACAAAATGAAGAGAATACTAATTGTTTTATCGTTTTATTGTGGGGTTGCATACGCGCAAAACAAAGATTATCCTATAAAACCGGTATCATTTACCAATGTAAAGCTCGATGATCATTTTTGGTCGCCACGGATTGAAACTAACCGCACGGTTACCATACCGGCATCATTTGCCCGTTGCGAAAACACCGGCCGGGTAAAAAACTTTGAAATGGCGGCTGCCAGGACCGGTAAGTTTTGTACTAAGTTCCCTTTTGATGATACAGACATTTACAAAACCATTGAAGGCGCATCTTATTCCATGGCCGTTCATCCCGATCCCAGGCTGGACGCTTATGTCGATTCGCTGATCACTATAGTGGGTAAAGCCCAGGAACCCGATGGTTATTTATATACTGCCCGCACTATCGACCCATTGCACCCGCACCCGTGGTCGGGCCCGGAACGTTGGGTTAAAGAGAACGAATTGAGCCATGAGCTGTACAATTCGGGCCATATGTTTGAGGCCGCCGCCGCACACTACCTGGCCACTAATAAACGCAATTTTTTGGATATAGCTTTGCGTAATGCCGATTTGTTAGTTAAAACCTTCGGCCCGGGTAAAAGACATGTAGCGCCGGGGCACGAAATTGTAGAAATGGGCCTGGTGCGCCTGTACCGCATTACCGGGAAAAAAGAATACCTAACCCTGGCTAAGTTTTTTATTGACGAACGCGGTCATCGCGCCTATGATAAAACCAGTACTGATGAATGGAAAAACGGGATGTACTGGCAGGATAACCAACCGGTTATTGATCAGGACGATGCCGAGGGCCATGCCGTGCGGGCCATGTACCTGTACTCGGGCATGGCGGATGTGGCTGCCTTAACGGGCGATAAGGAATACCTTACCGCTATTGATAAGATATGGAATAACATGGTGAGCAAGAAAATTTATGTTCAGGGCGGAATTGGGGCCGTACCGGGCGGTGAGCGTTTTGGGGCAGATTATGAACTGCCCAACGCCACTGCTTACAACGAAACCTGTGCCGCCATTGGCGATGTATACTGGAACCAACGCATGTTCCTGCTGCATGGCGAGGCTAAATACATCGATGTACTGGAAAAGGTGTTATACAATGGTCTTATATCGGGTGTTGGCCTGGATGGGCAATCGTTTTTTTATACCAATGCCATGCAGGTAACCAATGGCTTCACGCATCCGGCTTTAGAGGCTGGCCGGTCTGGTTGGTTTGAATGTTCCTGCTGCCCAACCAATATGGCGCGTTTCCTGCCATCGCTATCGGGTTATATTTATGCCCAAAAAGATAAAGATGTGTTTATTAATCTGTTTATAGCAGGCACTGCCGCTCTTAAGGTTGAGGGGAAAAAGGTAAACATAGTACAACGTAACAATTACCCGTGGAATGGTGCGCTTGCATTTGATGTATCGCCAGAGGCACCTGCTGCCTTTGCCTTGCGTGTAAGGTTACCAGGCTGGGCGAGGGCCGAGGCAATTCCATCCGATCTGTATTCGTTTCAGAATAAAGCCGTCGCCCGCATCGGCATAAAACTAAATGGCAAGCCATTGAGCTATAAAATTGAAAATGGTTATGCTGTAATAAACAGAAAATGGAAAAAAGGCGACAATATTCAACTGGATTTGCCTATGCAGGTAAAAAAGGTTGTTGCCAATAAAGCCCTTGCCGAGGATCATGGCAAAACAGCTTTACAGCGTGGCCCTATTATGTATTGTGCCGAATGGCCCGATAATAAAGCCGATGTAAGCACCATTGTGATTCCTGCAAACGCAACCTTTACACCAGTAGCCGAAGCAGGCTTATTAAACGGTATAACTGTTTTAAAAGGAGAGGTATTGAGTAAAGGCATTAACAGCGCGGCTGCGAAAAAGGTGGAACTTACCGCCATCCCTTATTACTCATGGGCCAACCGCGGCAAAGGCGAGATGACAGTTTGGTTTCCCGAGGCAAATAACAGCAAATAATATTGATGAAGAACGAGAAGCTCTCCGGCAAAAAATTAAGATGGTTTAGGGCTGTTGCTTTTTGCTTGCCCCTGGTTATTCTATTTTTTGCCGAGCTTTTTTTGCGCCTGTTCAATTACGGGCACAATACCAACCTGTTTATCCGCTACCCCGATAATCCCGATTATTGGGTTATTAATCAATATGCATCTGAGCGATATTTTACCGATACGGCAAATGCTACCAAAGGCAGTATTGAACCCTTCAAAGTAGTAAAAGCTAAAAATACATTCAGGGTTTTTGTATTGGGCGAATCGACTACCGCCGGTTATCCTTACCTGCATAATGGGTCGTTTCACCGCTGGCTGCAATATCGCCTTATGCATACTTATCGGGGCTTACAGTTTGAGGTTATTAACGTTTCGCTCACGGCGGTAAACTCTTACACCGTGCTTGATTTTGGCAAGCAGGTAGTAAAGTACCAGCCCGACGCGGTGTTGATATACACCGGCCATAATGAATATTACGGGGCTTTGGGAATAGGGTCAACCAGTCATATTGCCAATAACCGCCTGCTGGTAAAAACAGTGCTTGCGCTAAAAGAACTGCGTTTGGTACAGCTGATCAATAACACGACGCACAGTTTTAAGCCGGCATCTGCGGATGTTGATCAGCGGAATAACCTGATGGAGCGTATGGCCCGGCAACAGGAGATAGGCTACCAGTCTGACGCGTACAACGCCGGGATTGATCAGTTTAAAAGCAACATGGATGAGTTGTGCAATTTTATGCAGCAGCAAAAGGTGCCCGTTTTTTTGAGCACGCTGGTGAGTAATCAAAAAGATCTGAAACCATTTATTAGCAGATTGGGTAAAACAGAAGCCTCGGCCGATAATCAGTTTGCGCTGGCAAGGGCATCTTATCAGGCCGGAAATTATGTAGCCGCCAAACAACAGTATATTAAAGCAAAAGAGCTCGATCAGTTACGTTTCAGGGCACCCGAGGCCATGAACCAGGCCATTGTCGGCCTTGCTAAAAAATACAGTAATGTTCATTTGGTTAACACGCTTGAGGTTTTTGAACAACATTCGCCCCACCGCATTTTAGGCAGCGAAACTTTGCTGGAACATGTGCACCCCAATTTATATGGTTATGCCTTGCTTTCTGAAGCTTTTTATCAGTCGATCAAAGATTCGAACCTGATCAAAGCTCATGCAGCAAAGGACATGAGCCTTGCTGAACTTATTGACAAAATGCCGGTGACAAAGGTCGACTCGCTTTATGGCGCTTATACCATAATGATGCTGCAAGTCAGCTGGCCATTCAATAAGCCTATTCCAGCGGGGTTTAAACGCGGCAGCAGTATAGAGGAACAGCTTGCGGGGGCAGTATCAGTAAATCGCATAAGCTGGCTTGATGCCATGAACCAGCTTTTTAAGTACAGCATGCAGGCCAACGATAAAAAAACGGCGCTTAAGGCGGTTGAAGCCGTGATGCTTGAAAAACCTCAAAATGCCACTTACCCGGTTTATGCTGGTCGTTTAAGTTTTGAATTGGGCAATACTGCTAATTCGGTTTACTATTTTAAAAAAGCCTATGAATTGGAGCCATCGTTTACGAATATTCAAAATATTTACCTGGTATATTTAAAAAGCGATTTGCCCGTCAATGCCCTCCCGTATATTGACATGGCTTTACAGCAAAACCCGGCATACGCGGGGTTGCGTAGTATGCGGGCCATGGTTTTAGATATCATCAGGCTAAAGAAGACAACATTGCAATCCGTGGATAAGATAGCCAATGGCAGGATAGCAGCAAATTATCACGCCATTGGTGCCGATGAAGCCGCTTTAAAATATAACTGATGGAACAAAAAGTGCTAAATCGAAAATTTGGGTTGATAATAGGTGCTGCTTGCCTCTTTATTTCAATATATCAGCAGCTTGTGCGTCATCATTTTTCTTTGACGCTTACTGTTGTGGGGGCATCGCTCGTGCTTACCGCGTTAACAGTACCATTGATATTAAATCCCATAAGGATATTGTGGGGAAAAATCGGCGATGTTTTGGGGATGATCAATACGGCCATTATTTTATTCCTGGTGTTCTTTTTAGTTATAAGCCCGATTGGCCTTATCATGCGGTTACTGGGCAAGCAAGGTCTTGACCTGAAAACAAAACCAGGGGGCTCGTATTGGAAACCCACAAAACCGGCACCAAGCAGCACCCTGGAGCAGCAATTTTAAATAGATGTTATGGAAATTATAGGTGAGTTTTTGATGTTTCTATGGTCGCGGAAACGACTGTGGCTTTGGCCTTTATTTATTTTTCTGTTTGTACTAAGCCTGTTTTTGTTTCTGGCCCAGGGATCGGTATTGGCGCCTTTTATCTATAGTGTTTTTTAAGCCGGGTATGTACACGCTTGGAATCTCGGCATATTTTCATGATAGCGCGGCCTGCCTGTTAAACGATGATCACATTGTAGCCGCGGTACAGGAGGAACGTTTTAGCCGCAAAAAGAATGATGAAAGCTTCCCGCTGAATTCTATCCTTTACTGCCTTAGGGAAGCCAAAATCACGCTCAGCCAGGTAGATCATATTGTTTTTTATGAAAAGCCATTCCTGAAATTCGAAAGGCTAATAGAAACCTACCTGGCTTTTGCCCCGGCAGGGTTTCTTTCATTTATGCAAGCCATGCCCTTGTGGCTAAAGGATAAGCTGTTTTTAAAGAAAAACCTCATTAAACAGTTAAAAAGCATTGATGGCAACTGGAACCCTAAAGCTAATAAACTGCTTTTTACTACACATCACCAGTCGCACGCGGCCTCGGCCTTTTATCCATCGCCGTTTAACAAAGCCGTAATACTAACAGCTGATGGCGTAGGGGAGTGGCCAACCACTTCGGTAGCCATTGGTACCAATAACCGGATAGAACAGGTAAAAGAAATCAGTTTTCCCCACTCCATAGGTTTACTTTATTCGGCCTTTACCTATTACCTGGGCTTCAAAGTAAATTGTGATGAATACAAAGTAATGGGCCTTGCACCCTATGGTGAACCTGTATATATCAACCAAATCTTTAAACATCTGATAGATTTGAAAGATGACGGTTCCTTTCGCCTTAATATGCGCTACTTTAACTACTGCACAGGTCTCACCATGACCTCGTCCAACTTTCACCAACTATTTGGCCGTTTGCCAAGGACAGCCGGGGAAGAGCTCAGCCAGTTCCACATGGATATGGCATGCTCTATCCAGGCAGTAACCGAAAAGATCATGCTTACCCTAACATCGACATTACACCGGGAATACCAAATTGATGATTTGTGCATGGCCGGCGGTGTGGCGCTAAATTGCGTGGCGAACGGGAAAATATTGAAACAGTCGGGCTTTAAACGGATTTGGGTCCAACCTGCCGCGGGGGATGCCGGTGGGGCATTGGGAGCGGCGTACGCGGTGTATTACGGGTACTCGCAGGATGCGCGAAAGGATACCGGGGGAAATGATAAAATGCAGAATTCGCTGTTAGGACCGTCTTTTTCTAACCATGAAATCAGGAAATGTTTGATAGAATATGATATCTGCTTTGAAGAACTGTCTACAGAAAAACTCAATAAAAAAGTAGCCGCCTGCCTGGCCGATGGAAAAGTAGTAGGCTACTTTAGGGGGCGTATGGAATTTGGTCCGCGTGCCCTGGGTGCCCGAAGCATCCTGGCCGACCCGCGTAATGCAGATATGCAAAATGTTTTAAATCAAAAGATTAAATTCAGAGAATCTTTCCGTCCCTTTGCACCTGCCGTGTTAGAAGAATACGCCGCAGAATATTTTGAGTTGACGGGTACCAGTCCGTATATGTCGTTGGTAACCAATATTAAACAAGAGTTTTGGCTATCCGGGAATGAAGACGAACACACATTTAAGGGCTTTGATAAACTAAAAATCAAGAGATCCGTTATCCCGGCTGTAACGCATATTGATTACACTTCCCGCTTGCAAACAGTTAATTCGCAGGAAAATACAGAGTTTTATACCCTGCTTCGGGCTTTTTACATGCTAACCGGTTGCCCATGCCTTGTTAATACCTCCTTCAATCGTATGGACGAACCTATAGTAAATACCCCCCGGGAAGCCCTGGCATGTTTTATACAAACAGGTATGGACATTTTAGTATTGGAAGATTTTTTGCTGCAAAAATGAGTGGTTTGCTGGTATGACAAGATAGGTTTTAAATATTTAATGCATTAGGTTATGCCTCCCTATTTGACGCTGGAGTGCAGTTTGCGGCCATATCCGATGCGCTTTAAAGAGTGCCGCACGTTAAATTGCGGCACCTTTGATTTTTTTCTGTTATATACTGTGTTTTCGACCAGGATCACCGTCCGGTTCTAATAGGATGTCAGGGAGGAAATAGTACGGGTAGCGGTTGAGCACAACCAGATCCTCCGGCTGTACGATACCTTAGGAGAATGGGGGGGCAACTGTATGTTTTACAACTGTAAGGATCGTAAATCTGGCCACCGTCCCGGGTGTCGTCATGATAAGTAAAATCGTTGAGTATAATCAGATCTTTGAGATTACGGGACCTCGATCTTTCATCTTTGTTTTTAATGTCTTTCCCGGAGGTCGTTCCATTCGGTTCGTACATCGTTTTTCCCCAGATCAGTTTGCTAAAATACTTTCCTCCTGATTTATAGACATCAATTTTACCCGTCTTATCGTCGCTCAGCCATACGCCTAAGATCTTATCGGCTTCTGGAATTTGTGCAAAAGCTTTTACCACTGTAAAAAGGCATAGCAATAATATTATTCTTATTTTTTCATCATTATGAGAGTTTAAGATATTGCGTTAACAAGCAACAACTTTATTTAATTTTAACAACGACTTTTCCTTTGGCACGTCCGCTTTCAACATAAGTCATCGCTTCTTTGATCGATTCAAAATGGAAAACTTTGTCTACAACAGGTATGATGTTGCCATAATTAATAAGGGAGGTAATTTCCCTCAACTGAGACCCGCTTGCCTTCATAAACAGAAAGGAAAAGTATACTTTAAGCCGTTTGGCTTTCTTCCTGACTCCCGAGCTCAGCAAGCGCATAATTAGTTTCACGAACCAGGGGGCTCCGATCTCTTCTGCAAAATCCGGATCAGGCGGACCGGAGATCGAGATAAGTTTTCCGCCGGGTTTTAACACACGCAGCGACTTTTCGAGCGTGTTTCCATCCTGGCTATTCAAAACCAGGTCGTAATCATGTAGCACTTTCTCAAAGTCATCTTTCTTATAGTCAATGACAACATCTGCGCCGAGGCTTTTTACTAACTCGATGTTGGCGGAACTTGTAGTTGTAGCCACGGTAGCGCCCAGGTACTTCGCCAGTTGGATGGCAAATGTGCCTACACCACCTGACCCGGCCTGGATGAATACTTTCTGCCCTTTCTTCAGGTTCCCCTTTTCAATTAATGCCTGCCAGGCGGTAAGGCCCACCAGTGGGATGGACGCGGCTTCCTCCATGCTCAGCCTTTTCGGCTTAAGCGCTAAATCAGTTTCTTTAATTGCAATAAAATCCGCAAAGGTTCCAATACGGTGATCTGCCGGCCGTGCATAAACCTCGTCGCCAACTTTAAATTGGTGCACACGGGCCCCAACTTTGGTTACAACGCCCGCCACATCATGACCCAAAACAAACGGTGTTTTATACGGCAAAATGAGTTTGAACTCCCCGTTGCTGATTTTGGAATCCAGGAGGTTGATACCGGCAGCGTGTACTTCCACCAATACTTCATCTGCCTGTGGTACAGGTACAGGCATTTGCCCGATGTGCCCGCCGTCCTTGCTTTTATATTTGTCTATAATGAAAGCTTTCATTTTTCTATGGTTATAATGGTTTTATGAGGCTATTACTTTGTAAAATGCTATGGAATGGTCATCATTCAGATCCAATGGCAGTAGCTTAAATGGTAATTTTGCCTGGTGTTTTTCCGGATCGCGGCTTGTGCCGATTACCTGGTAGCCATTTTCGTGGAGCTTGCTGGCGACAAGCAGCCCGATGCCCGATGAGGCGCCTGTAACTAATACCGTTTGTTTCATTTTCCTATTTTTTATTGTTTCATAAACTATTGTTGCTCGGTCATGACCGGATAATCGGTGTAACCTTTTTCTCCCGGCGTGTAGAAAGTCGACGGATCGGCCTGGCTGAGCGGCGCGTCTGCTTTAAAGCGCTCAACAAGATCAGGGTTGGCAATAAAGGGAACCCCGAATGATACGAGGTCGGCATCACCATCGTTCAATACCTGGCCGGCTGTTGCCTTGTTAAATCCGCGGTTAATGATAATAGTGCCATCATAAAGCGGACGGTAACGTTTGGCAACTTCCTCAATAGCCCAGGGATTGCCCGAAACATCGGTAAAAGGCTCGGTCAGGTGCAGGTAAGCCAGGTCATATTCATTCAATTTGGCAACGATGTAATCGTGCACAGCCACGGTTTCCTCGTCGAGCATCATACCCTGGATACCGTGAAGAGAAGGGTTTAATCTTACGCCTACTTTCCTGATGTCGATTACCGTATACAGTTCATCCAGGATGTCGAATAATATGCGCGCACGGTTCTTGATGGAGCCGCCGTACTGATCCTGGCGTTTATTGGAATAAAGATTGAAAAACTGGTGCAGCAGGTAGCCATTGGCTGCATGCAGTTCAACACCGTCGAAACCCGCTTCCACCGCGTTTGCGGCAGCCTGTTTAAAATCATTAATGGTCTTTTTGATTTGCCCCATTGTCATCTCCCTGGCATCTACCGTGTCTTTAAAACCTTCAGTGGTGAATGCCTGGGCCAGCGGATTTAACGCTGATGGCGCCAGCGGAAGTTCGCCGTCAAGCAGGTCAGGGTGCGATAATCGTCCCACATGCCATAATTGGGCGAAAATTTTCCCGCCTTGCTGATGCACCGCATCTGTAACCATTTTCCAGCCTTCAACCTGCGCCGTCGTATAGATTCCAGGCACATTAAAGTACCCTATAGCGTCACGGCTGACGTAGGTTCCTTCGGTAATGATCAGACCGGCCGAAGCGCGTTGCTGATAATAGAGTGCCGTCAGTTCTGTAGCCACATTACCCGGATTAGCCGAACGGCTGCGGGTCATCGGTGCCATTACCATGCGGTTGCTCAATGCAAGGCCATTTAAATTATATGGCTCGAAGATAATTTGATCATTCATTGTTTTAATTTTAAATAGTATCAGGAAGCAGGTTTGCAACCCTGGTTTATCGTTGTTTAATTGTTATTTTATACTTTTTAGTATATTTTATTTCATTTTAATTGTATGTGTTTTTTACTGAATGATATCTGCGGGGTATGGTTGAAGACCCAATTTCGAAGACACTTGCCGTCTTTACAAAAAAGACTTTTTGGTATATTTTATATCAAAAAAATTATATCGCATAACTTTCCAACTCCGCTTTCAGGCTCCTGAGCAAACCGGCCATCGGCTTTGCCGTATTCATCGCCCTGCACATCACAACAGCTCCTTCAACAGCAGACACTGCTTTGAACGCATAGACAGCCGGATCAAGCTGGTCTGAAAATTCACCTCCGGCAATGCCTTGATTTAAAATACTGACAAACAATTCCTGCCCATGCCGGATGACTCCGGCTATTTTTTCTTTAATAGCCGGAAAGTTATCATCGGATTCCACCGCAATATTAAATACAGGACATCCGCCTTTAAGGTAAGTATTCAAAGGGTCTTTATAAAAATCGAGAAAAGCAAATACCTTAGCCTTCGCTGTTTTACCCTTGCTGATAGTTAGTAACATTTTTTCGCCGTTAGTATTTAACATGTGGTCAACAACCTGCAGGGCAAGGTCTTCCTTGCCTTCAAAATGACCGTAAAGGCATCCTTTAGTCAATTTTGTGGCAGCAAGCACGTCGTCTATATTAGCGCCGGATATCCCTTTCTGATTAAAGATAGGGGCTGCTGCTTCCAGGATGAATTGCTTTGTTCTTTCGGCTTTGGTAAGCATATTAGTAAGTTTTACGATACAAAAATATACTAAAAAGTTTAATAAAAAATACTTTTTAGTATATTATATGCTTTGTGATATGAGGATGACAATCATGGTGGTCCTGAAGATTAACTGGAGTCGCGCTTTCTTAATATGCTGCTCAACAAGATGTTATAAAGAGGTTCGCTTGCTTTTATTTATTATAATTGGCGAGGAGACGACGCCCGTCATTGGTACTTATTCCGTTTATAAATAACTGGAGCGCTTCAAATAGGTCAGCCGGGTTTCTTACAGTATTATTAAACAGGTAAAAGTCTGCTACCGATATATAAATACCTGCTGTGGCCCGCACATCCAGACCTGTCCGGTACAATCCCATTGCAATGCCATCTGACAAATTTGATTCAATAACCATCTTCAGATGATTGATTTTAAATTCATGGAACGCTTTCATGGCCCTCGGGTACCTTTTTAACATCATGTCGTTAAAAAGGTACCGTACGGCGATCAAATGTTTAAAAACACTTTGTTGAAGAACTAACTCCTGTACCGGGTCATCTGCGGTATCGATATTTGAAGTGATGATGCTTTTAAATTGACCGATCAGCTGGTCAACAACAGCTTCGACAAGGATTCCTTTATTGGCAAAATATTGGTAAACGGTTTTCTTCGACATGCCGGCTGTTTTCGCCAGTTCATCCATTGTTACACTGATGATACCATGATTGATAAAAAGCTGGATTGCAATATCAATCAGGCGTTTTCTTTTATCTTCCATTCCGGTTGCTTTAGTTGTTGACTGCTAACGCTTCAAGGATGTTTTTTAAAGTCGGCCTTAGGGCTGATTTTCGGTTTTCGCGGTAACAAAATTATATACCGCCGACCTTACATAAAAATCAGCAAATGCAGTGGCAACCGTGCTTGAAGCCTGCTGATAAGCAGCCTGGGCATCCAGTACCTCAGAAATGGTGGCCAAACCGGCTTTGTAATTATCCTGGTTAACTTTCAGATTTTCGGTAGCCTGTTCCAGGTTGTCTTTGGCATAGCTGATCTGTGTAAGCTGGTCCTGCATATCATACCAATAGCGTATAATGCCCACTCTCAGCTGGTTTTGCCCGTCGCGGAAATCGTTTTGAGCTATTTGCTCATTGATTCTTTGCTTCTGCATCTTTTGCTTGCCCCGGCCCCATAAACCGCTTGAGATAGGAATACTCAGGGTAACAAAGCTGGCCGGTGCAAAATTGCTCCCGATCCCGCTGTTGATCGATCCCGTCTGTGACGCACTTAAACCGGCTGCCAGGCTCGGCAGGTTGTCGGCACCGGCTAACCGGGTCTGTAGCTTTTCACCGGATATACGTTTGCTTAATAACTGATAATTGGCATTACGGTCCAGGTTGGTATCGGGCTGCAAGGTGGGTAATACCGGGGTGCCGTTTTTATTAAGGGTGTCCTGCATCACCATGAGCGAATCAAAGGCAATGCCGGTATACATAGAAAAATCCAGCAGGGCCACCCGGCGGCCGTTCTGCAGCTTGCTTTTATTAACCAGCAACTGGCTAAGCTGAACTTTTACTTTGAGCAGATCATTCCGGGCAATCAATCCGGATGCCAGCATATCCTTCTGCGTTTTTAGCACCGTGTTAAGCAATGCCTCATTGACCAGTATGGTTTTCTGCTGTTCCTGTATGTTTACCAGGTTCCAGTATTTCTGCTCGGTAAGTAGTATCACAGAATCTGCTGATTGTTTTTTATTGATCTGGCTAACCTGTAGCTGCAATGCCGCTAACTGGTTACCCGTTTTAATTTTGCCGCCAGCATACAGAGTCTCCGTACCGGTCACGCCAAACAGGTAAAAATTATTGATACCTTTTTCTAATAATGGCGGCGCGGCCGATACGAAATCTTTAAACCCGAATAAACCCACCCCGGTTGCACTAACCGAAGGGAGATAATCTGACTTGGCTGCAGCTACATCGGTTTTTGCAGAGCTTATCCTCAGCTCACCATTTTTTAAAGCGTAACTATAGGCTATGGCAGCCTGCTTACTTTGCTGCAGAGATATGATATGCTGCTGGGCCCCGGCCTGCAGACATATAAAAGTGAATATTGATAATAGGAATGTTTTCATGATAATAGACTTATGCAGTTACAGGTTCCGTTGTTTTGCTTTCCGGATGCTTTTGATCCTCCTTGCGGAAGAACAGCCAGTATAGCGTTGGCAGCACGAATAGGGTCAGCAACATGGATAACAGTAACCCGAAACAGATCACAGTACCCAACGGACCCCATAAGGATGACCTGCTGATAACCATTGGGATTACACCCACAGCCGCTGCCGAAGAAGTTAAAAAGATCGGCCGCATCCTGCGTTCGGCAGAAAGTTTTGCAGCTTCAAAAACAGATTTACCCTCATGTAATCGTAGTTCTTCGGCAAAATCTATCAGGATAATCCCGTTACGAACCACAATTCCGCAGAGCGCAAGTAAGCCGAGGAACGACGTAAAGCCAAAGGGATAGCCCATGATAAACAAGCCAAAAGATGCCCCCAATAAGCTTAATGGCATAGTGGTAATACTCAAGAGGGCATGTTTAAGCTGTTTAAAGTGCCACAATAAAATCAGGAATATAAATATGATACTTACACCAAGCGCGGTACCCATCGGGCCCTGGTTTTCTCCCTGTAACTCCAGTTCGCCACCGTAACGCAATTCCACTCCTGCGGGAAGTTTTATTTTTTCGATGGCCGGCTGCAGGTTCAGCAATACGGCATTGGCAACAGCTTCCTGGGTTACGTCCATACGTACCGTCAGCGTACGCACACTGTTTCTGCGGGCAATCTGGCCATCATTCCACTCCGGGTTTATGTCTGCTACCTGCCTTAGGGGTATCAATGTTTTGGTTTGCGGGGACACGATGTTCAGATCACGCAAGGCCGAAAGGTCACTCCTGGAAGCTTTAGGCGATTTGATCTTTACATCTACAGCATAATTGTTTTCCCAAACTTGTGTGGCCGTAATGCCTTCTGAATGCAGGGCTACCGCATTGGCGATATCGCTCTTGCTTAATCCAAGCCGTGCAGCTTCCGCTGTTTTTACATCTATTTTAAGGGTTGGCTGTATCTCGTTATAATCTGTCCGGGCCCAGGTAACCTGTTTGTGCGTTTTACCAATGGCTAACACCTGGTTGGCTACCTGTTTTAAGGCTGGAATATCATTTCCGCTGATCCTTACCTCGATAGGTGCCAGCGCGTTGATCATGTTTAATTGTTTCATCCGCACATAAGCAGCCGGAAACAGGTTACTGTATTTATGCTGATAGTCAACAATCACCTCTGCGGTTGCGTCTTCAGATACTGTTTTGATCAGGATCTGCGCATAATTTTTTGACGGAAGATTTGGCGCATATACGGAGTGGAAACGCGGTGAACTGCTGCCGATAAAACTGGTATAATTAAGGATACGTTTATCCTGCTTTAATATCTTTTCCATTCCCTTCACCACGCTGTCCGTTTGCGAAAGCCTGTAGCCCGATGGCAGATAGATCTCCATTGCAAATTGGTTTCGTTCTACTTTAGGAAACAACTGTTGCGGCAATACACCCATAATCCCTATGCCGATCACTACCGACAGTACCGCAAAAAACACGGTTAGCTTGTAGTGTTTCATAGAATTGCCGATATGGCTATTAAAGAAATCCTGTAATCGGTCCAGGAATGATCTTTTTTCATCTGCCTTATTATGCAGCAAGCCTTTTTTGATGAACAGCGTATTGAAAAACGGCACCACCATCATGGAGATGATCAGCGACAGTGTCAAAGCGATCATGATGGTTACCGGGAACAGGCGGATAAAATCTTTTGCCGTACCGGTCATAAAAAATGCCAGCGGTACAAAAGTCGCCGATATGGCCAGCGTAGCAGTAAATACTGATGGAAACAATTCCTTGGCGCTGCTAATAGCGGCATCCCAAACAGACATGCCGTGGTCCAGCTTTTCTACGTGGTTATCAATTACCACAATAGGGTCGTCAACTACAATCCCCAGCACTACGATCAACGCGGCAAGCGTAACGGTATCCAATTCTATACCGGCCATATACATAATACCCAGCGTTGCTGCTATGGTAATGGGTATAGTTGCAGCAGCAACCGCGGCAACCCTAAAAGGTAACAATAGCAAGGCAACGCATACCACGCCAATAAGCGCAAAAGCAAACTCTTTCATAAAGTGGCTGATCGAATCATCCACCACTTCCGGCTGATCGGCCAGTTTTACCAGTTGAATATCGGGTGGCAGGTGCTGCTTTACTTTTTCGATATGCTCTTCCAGTTCTTTACCAAACTGCACAATGTTTTTACCGGTGATCATTTCCAGCGATATCACGATGGATTTGGTGCCGTTGGAAGTTACATAGCTGTCCGGCTCGTCATACTCACGTTTCAGGGTAGCTACATCACGAAGACGCACCGAATTGCCGCCAGGGTCCTGCCTGATGATCTGCCCGGCAAGTTCGGCCTCGGTTTTATAGTAGGTGCTTAAATGAATGGGCTCATCTACCACCTTTCCTTCTACTTTACCGGTGGCATTAATTGCGCCTTCATTTTGCAGTACCTGCATCACATTATTAACAGATACCCCTTTTTGCAGCAGTTTATTATTATCTACATAAATGGTGATCTGCTCATTCAGGTTACCGGTATGGGATATCTTGGCAACATCCTGTACCTGCCTAAGTTCTGCCTCTATATCTTCTACATTACGCAGCAGTTCTTTATAGGGCCTTGTCTTTGATTCTACGGACAAAAGCATGGCAGACGTATTGCCGAAATCACTATCGATATAGAATCCTTTAACTTCTTTAGGGAGCTGGCTTTGCAATATTAGCATCCCGTTTTTTATCTTGTTCCAAAACGCTTTGGTTTGGATGGCATTTTGGTTATCCGCTACCTCCACAAAGATGTACATCACGCCATCCCGCGAAAAAGAGTAAGTTTTTTTCTTGTTAACCTCGTTGTTGCTAAAAAGGTATTCTTCTACTTTTTTTGTCAGCTGCTCTTCTACCTGTTTGGATGACGCGCCCGGGTATTGCCCCACAATAAGACCCTGCCTAATGGTGAAATCCGGAAATTCGTTTCGTGGCATATTGAAAAGCCCGGATAAACCAAGCAGTACGAGTATGGCCGAAAGCGCAAGCGGGAATACATGGTACTCCATTGCCCATTCAATTAAATTTGAGTTCTTTTTCATGATATGGGCTTATTTACTGACAATGACAGGGGTTTGATCGGCAAGTTTCTGGTAACCTGAGGTGATTATCTGCTCATTACCGGCAAGTCCGGATTGGATGGCAATACCATTGCTGTAAAGCTGGCCGGTAATTACATCTTTCCGCACTGCCTTATGCGCTGCGCCCACTATATAGAGAAAGCTGGCTCCTTTTTCGTCCACCTGAACGGATTGCACCGGAACAATAACTTCTTTAATATCATTGGAAGAGGCGACAGTGCCGGCGGTTTTGCTAAACATCACTTTACAAAGCATGCCGGGCCTTAACTTCATATCGTTATTAGCCAGCGATATTTTAAGGTTATAATTAGCGCTGCCATTAAGCGCTAAAACGCCAACTTCGGTTACCTTGCCCTGCAAAGGCTGATTTCCTAATGCCTCAATTTTTATCGTAGCCAGATTTCCCGCTTTATAGTGATTGATTTCACTTTCGGGCACTGCAACCAGCACCTTCACCGAACGGGTATCCAGCAACTGCAAAACGGGCTGCCCAGGGTTAGCTACAGCTCCTGCTTCGGCCTTTTTTTCACCAATATACCCGCTTACCGGTGCATAAAGGTGTGTATGGGCTATATTCTGGTAGGTTGCGCGGGCAGCAGAGGTTGCCTGTTCATAATTTGATCTGGCTTCCAGCATTTTTATTTCGGAAATGCTGCCTTTTTTAAATACATCGTTGATACGGGTATAATTTTCTTCGGCAAGTTTAGCCTGAGCCAGCTGCGCGTTATACTGGTTACGGTATACTGTTTCATCTACAGCTCCTACCAGTTGTCCTTTTTTAACGTAATCGCCGGTTAGTATCGGGAATGACAGAATAGTTCCGGAAACCTGGAAGCTTAAATCGATTGTCTTTTCAGCTTCAAGTGTTCCGTCGTAAACGATCCGGTCTGTGGTTGACGTGGATTCCGCACTCAAATTGAATACGTTTACCGCTAACGTGTCCGGTCCGTTCTTTTGCTCTTTTTTGCCTGAGCAGCCGGAAATCCAGATACCGGCTATCATTGCTCCCGCAAGTGTAAGTTTGGTTTTCATATAATTAAATTGAACATTATTTGTTTTTTTGTCGATTGTTATTCCATTGTTTATTGATCTCGAAACTAATTGTTGTGGGCTGTTAGAAATTAAATATGAACTTAATTTCTAACTTTAACTCCAATTTAGAAAACCTATTTGATTAAATCGTAAGTTTAAATATTTCGACAAATATACATTATTTGTTTTTGCGATGTTTTTAATAATTCTGTCATATTACTAACTCCCTATAATCCGGCTAAACCTTCAAACGGCAAAAAAGTCACAAACAAAAATTGTATTTTTGTCGAATCATGAAAGTAGATCAAAACGATAGCATAAGAGAAGAGATCATCACGGCAGCCGACGCGGTGTTTGAGCGTTACGGCTTTGTAAGGGTATCTATGCAGGATATATCAAATGAATGCAAAAAAGGCCGGAGTACACTTTATCATTATTTTAAGAATAAAACAGAGGTGCTTGACGCTTTATGTCACAAAATATTTTCCAAATGCCTGGAGGAAAGCAAAGCCACGATAAGCAAACGACGTTCTTTTTCGGCCAATATAGAATCATTTAACGAGGTAAAGATCAAACGCCTGCGCGAAGTGGTTTTAAAATATAAGCTGGTTATTGAGGATATGAGGCAGGACCCCTCTTTACTGATCATGCAGTCGCGCATTATGTCTGAAGAGGAGATCCTGGTGGTGAAACTCATGATCAGTTGGGCATTAGAAAATAAAGAAATCGCGGAACTCAATGAGGAAGACAGCCAGTTTTTGGCTGAAACCTTACAAAGTGTTTTCAAATGCTTTGATCAGGAAATTATCCTTTTTGGAAAGTTTCCGCAATTTGAAAGCAAAATAACCTGGCTGGCGCAAATATTACACAAGGGCCTGATGTAATGCATAGTTCAGATGAATGGTTACGCATACGCACTATTTAATCGTACCCAATCTGGTCAGCATATCCGGAACATCCGGGAAATTCATATTGGATAGCTGATCAAAATTAGGTCTTTATACCATACAAAAGTAAGCAGCTGGCCAAAAAAAGCAGTTACCTTTTGATAAGTAGATGATGACCTGCTCGTTCAGTACAAATCAGTAACTTGCCGGAACAAACCGGATTATTGTCCAAAAGATCTTCAAAATTCACCGAACATTTACTATGTACCAATTGCTACGCGAAAATATTGAACAGCATGTCCAACTTACCGAGGCGGAACTTTCCAGCTTTACGGCACTGTTTGAATTGGAGAAAGTAAGCAAAAGACAAATACTTTTAAGCGCTGGCGAAGTTTGCAGGTTTGAAGGCTTTGTTACCAAAGGTATATTCCGGGTGTATCACATTGACAAAAACGCAGCAGAGCAGATACTTTATTTTGCCATAGAAAACTGGTGGATCACGGATATTGACAGCTTTACTAATGAAAGACCGTCACAGCTTTTTATTGAAGCTATTGAAGATAGTGAAGTGCTTTTAATTTCAAAAAAAGACAAGGAGTTTGCTTATGCAAATTTGCCCAAAATAGAGAAGTTATTCCGGGTAATGACCCAAAAGACTCATGTTGCCTTACAAAGAAGAATGATAGATAATTTAGGTAAAACTGCCGATCAACGCTATGTCGACTTTATAGAAAAATACCCCCAACTTTTCCGGCGCCTTTCTAATCTTCAGATAGCAGCTTACCTGGGCATCAGTCACGAATTTTTGAGTAAAATAAGAAATAAGATCGCTCATAAAAAATAAACTGAATTTCATTTATTGAACTTGTTCAACCTTTTTAGGTAGTTGATGACCGCATCTTTGCATCGTCATTTAAAAACAAAAAAATGAAATCTTTTATTTCAGCAGCATTCTTAATCATCTTAATCTTATTCAAAATGGACGTACAGGCACAAAGTTTCAAAACTATTGAAGCAAACAATCTTAAACTACAGGTACACAACGCATCAGAAAATAGTTTCGGTGTAGCTTCGGTCATCGTATCAGGAAAAACCGATGCGGTTTTGATCGACGCACAGTTTACCCTGGGAGATGCCGAAAAGGTAGCCCGGGAAATCAAAAATTCAGGTAAAAAACTAACCGCTATTTATGTTTCATATGGCGACCCTGATTTCTACTTCGGATTGGAAGTATTCAAAAAATATTTCCCTGAAGTGACGGCTTATGCTTCACCGGCAACCGTAGAGCATATTAAAGCGACGGCTCAAAAGAAATTAGATGTTTGGGGCGGCCAATTGGGTAATAAAGTTACTTCAAACGTTGTTTTGCCGCAGGTGCTAAAAGGAAACAGTATTGACCTGGAAGGCCAGAAATTAGAGATTATTGGCTTAGAAGAATTTCCGGCTAAAACTTTTGTATGGATACCTTCCATCAAAGCCGTGATAGGTGGTATTAATGTTTTTGGAACTACTTTCCATCTTTGGATGGCTGATGCACAAACAGCTGAAGCCCGTAAAGAATGGATCGGCGTTTTAGACAAAATTGAGGCATTACATCCTGCTATCGTGGTTCCCGCCCACGCTAATTCTGCAAGTCCGTTCGACGAGAGCGCAGTGAAGCATACAAAAGATTATATCCGGTTCTACGAAGAAGCTTTGAAAACCAACAAAACATCAGCGGCGCTGATTGCTGCGTTAAAAGCAAAATACCCTGCGCTTACTTTTGATATCGCCTTACAAATTGGTGCCAAAGTAAACACGGGCGAAATGAAATGGTAAAATTATCAACCTTGTTCAACCTGACAATGCTAATTGTGTTGTCGGGTTGTTCCTTAAATAAAAACAAAATGACAAATTTAGAAATTGTAAGGAGCACATACGAGGGGAAAACTTCTGAAGAAAACGGTAAAAACCTGGCTAAATATGTTTCAGAAAACATCACCTGGACCGAAGCTAAGGGCTTTCCATATGCAGGCACTTATATTGGTTTAGATGAGGTTACCAGGAATGTATTTTACCGCTTAGGCAGCGAATGGATAGATTATAAATTTACGCCCGAAGACTATGTTGCCGGCGATGATAAAGTGGTTGCCTACGGCACTTACACCGGTACCAACAAAGCCACCGGTAAGTATTTTGAAGCAAGGGTAGCACACATTTGGAAGTTGAAAGATGGAAAAATTACCAACTTTGAGCAATTTGTTGATAGTCAACCCCTAAACAATTCCATGAAGTAATAAGTATTCCTGTTGCTTTAATTGCTATTAAGTACCCGGTAAATTACCAGGCTAAAGAATACCTTATTTAATTGGGAAGTCGGTGTTAAACCAGCTTCCCAATTTCAATTACCTAAAAAATTGTCCTAATCTCTTTTGCGGGAATGCCTCCGACAACAGTATTATCGGGAACATTTCTGCTGACGACTGCGCCGGCTGCAACGACAGCGTTTTCGCCGATGGTGACACCGGGTAAAATGGTTGCGGCCGCACCAATCCAGGCATTTCGTTTAATCAAAATAGGTTTGCATAGCATCCCTCGCCGGTCTGCCGGATCAAGCGGATGATTCTCCGTAATAAGATTCACTTTCGGACCAATGAGGACATGGTCTTCTAAGGTGATGCCGCCCATATCCAGAAAGGAACAGGCATGATTGATGAAGACATGTTTGCCAAGGTTTATGAAGCGACCGAAATTGGTATAAAACGGCGCAAATACGGTAGTACTCCCGTCCAGCGAGGTGCTAATAATCTCGCTAAGTTTCGCCCTGAGCTCATCTACATTGGTTGCTGCATTTAGTGCCGGTGATAAAGCCAGTGTGCGGCTGACCACCTCATTTACCCTGAAAAATTCCGGATCATCCAGCCTGACGAGTTCTCCCGCTTTCAATCTTTCGAAAATATCTTTCATCATATCGTTAACCTTTCAGTTCTTTTGAATAAACCATTACAACGCGCGCAAAATCCTTGAAGAAATGCCAGATGCGCTTCTTTATAAACCTATATAATGGGCCTTACCGTTCTGCAGCATGCATCTTCCATTTGTCCTATGATAGTTGCCTCGTTTCTGTTACAGGTATTAAAGATAGTAGTTAGTGGCAATTTTATTGATACTGTTTTTTGCTTTTTTAGACTCCATTTTATCAATCGCTTATTTAAAAAATTTCATTAAATCCGTACTGCTAAGATTGTTATTTGGTGCAAAACTCTTACCGCCAGCATATTTTATCAAACTATACCTGAGTTGCCGTGCCACCGGCCGCTCGGTCAGGTTATGATGTATATCCATAGTGCAAATGGTAAGCTTACAATCACCTACTTTGAATTCTAATATATCAGCCATATTCCTGTTTTTTAAAAAATTATCTATTACGCGAACTATCGGATTGGCCCGAAAGGGAAGCATATCAGTAATCATCGTTTTTGAATTGCTTACCTAATCCCACCATTGCCAGTCACTGTAATAAGCCGTAGGGAAATCAGCAAGGGTGGGGTGGGTTGACCAACAGGCCCATTGTACCCGGCTGATCCGGAAAAATGCACCGGGCTCCAGAAAACCGGCGCAAATCGGCCGTTAACACCTTTTATTGCCGCAGTATCCGGGTTCAGGACAACGAAATAGCAGCCACCAACTGAGCTAAATCGTTCGTTATATATCCGTCAATATTTACTTTCAAAAAGCGGTAGGTCATACATGACTCTCGCCCAAATTTCCAATTCTTTACAATTTTTCTATCAATTGGTTCGAAAACAGCCAACTGTGAGGAAGACGCAACAAGCATTTATGGCCCAATATACTCCGATAACAAAATACTTAAGCCAATAAAAGCCGGGGATCTCACTCCCGACTTTATTAATCAGCTTAAATACTAAAGGGGCTCATGCCATGTAAAACGTAGGGCCGATATTCTTACAGCATCTTGTTGTTTCTCTTTTACACTTTTTCAAAGTTGCATTCCTGATTAAAGACGCTTTAGCATTATTTTTCTAAAAATGGATAATCGGTATAACCTTTTTCCCCACCACCATACATGGTAGCTTGTTCTATGGTATTGAACGCCGCATCCAGTTCGAACCGCTTTGGCAGATCAGGGTTAGCCAGAAATAAGCTGCCGTAAGCGATTATTTTGGCGATACCCTTTTCCAGTTCTGCTTCCCCGCTATCTTTATTAAACCCGCCATTGGCTATAACCAGGTGTTTACTTATACTACCGAAAGTTTCTACAGCATTCTTAGGGTAGTGAGGGTAATTATCTAAAGGGAACAAGCCATTCATCAGATGAATATAGGCCAGTGGCAATTCATTCAATGCTTCGATCAAAGGTTTGAATTGAGCAACGGGATCACCGTTTTCTATATTGTTATAATAGATAGTTGGCGATAGCTTAATGCCAACCTTGTCGCTTCCTGACGCTTCAACCAGTTCCTGCATAACTTCCAGCACGAAGCGGTTCCTGTTCTCAATGTTGCCGCCATACTCATCTGTCCGGAGGTTTGCACTTTCCGATAAAAATTGGTTAGGTAAATATCCGAATGCTGCATGTAATTCAACACCATCGAAACCGGCATCGATAGCATTTTTGGCAGCCTGACCGTAATCCTTAACAACCTGTTTGATCTCTGCGGTAGTTAACTCCTGAGGCGTTTCGTACTCTTTCGGCCCCTGGGAGGTGAAATGCTGCTGCCCTTTTATCCCGATCGCCGACGGTGCCACCGGAAGTTTTCCTTTTCTATCCACTGAATGCCCAACGCGTCCGGTATGCCAAAGCTGCGCATAGATCACGCCTCCTTTGTCATGAACAGATTTTGTTACTTTCTTCCAGGCCTCAATTTGCTCCTCGCTGTAAAGCCCAGGGGTAAATGGACTGCCCAGCGCCTGTTCCGAGATATTGATGGCCTCCGTAAAAATAAGACCGGCACTGGCGCGCTGCGTATAGTATAATACGGTCGGGTTTGATACAACTCCCTCAAGGTTAGCCCGGCTGCGGGTCATTGGTGCCATCGCGATGGCGTTTTGCTATGTGCG
>Ga0307515_10002624_pt1 | contig 38719 bp, 60 predicted proteins | sample 17_EM_MG_FD_194513 | JGI IMG/M metagenome (GOLD analysis project Ga0307515, IMG submission 194513) | Populus trichocarpa ectomycorrhiza microbial communities from riparian zone in the Pacific Northwest, United States - 17_EM | ecosystem: Host-associated > Plants > Roots > Unclassified | place... | reverse complement strand
ACCTGATCCACTGATCGCAGCAGGACTCCTCGCGTGCGACTTCGCGAAGAGCTGCACGACGGGGTGCAAACTCCCCGGCAATCTCGCCTCGCTCACTCGCCAGGGTGTTGAGGTCACGGTGGCAGACCCAACTGACGAACTCAACGCAGGCCTGACCGGCATTCCACAGGTCGATCAGTGGATCAGGTCCGTCAACCCCGCACGTCTTCCCGGCAGGATGCGCGTGTACTCCCCGGATCTGGTGCCGCCGCGGGTGGTGAGGGCTCCGTGACGTTCTCATCCGATGCTGCTCAGCAACTCCTCTCATGCTTCGATGCTGCGCTACAGGAAGGCCCCAACCCGCCTCCCGACGGCAACATCTGCCTGCGAGTGGGTGAGGTGCCGTTCAGCGCAGGTCTCAGCGAGGATCTGTGCTGCGAAGGGTTCGCGTGGGTCCGCATTCTGCGCATCTACCCCAGCACAGTCTTCCCCCAGACGGACACCACACCCAACGACTGTCAGCGCAGCGCGTATGCCATTGAGCTGGAGATGGGTGCCGTGCGGTGCATGCCGTTCGGTGACAACCAGGCGGGTCCCAGCTGCGACCAGTGGACAGCTGCGTTCCTCCAGGTGGACGAAGATGCGGCGTCCATGCGTCGCGCGGTGTGCTGCCTGTTCGACCTGGTCGACACCAACACCACGCTGATCGACCAGATCGTCACCGGTGAGTGGCGACCTATCGACAACCAGGGTGGTTGCATCGGCGGCCAGATGAACGTCACCATACAGATCTCGTGTTCGGAGTGCTGACCATGAAGAAGAAGGTTCAGGTTCTTGCAGTCGTGTCGTTCGAGAACGTCCGCAAGGGCGACCTCGGCACCGTGGACAGGACCTCTCGAATCGAAGGGCTCCTCAAGATCGGATACCTGAGGGAGGTTGAGGACGTTGGCACGCTTCCGCATCGACCAGGCACAGATCAGAGCGGCGAGTCGGGAGGCAGCGAGGCAGGAACTGGTGGTGGGGTCTCAGCTGGTGACGAACAGGGCAAAGCTTCTGACTCCAGTTGACACCGGCAGACTGAGGGCTTCAGTGCGTTCATCGCTCAACCTCGCAGGGGACAGCCCATCGTTCCGGGTGTCGACCGACGTCGAGTACGCGCCCTACGTCCATGATGGCACCAGGCCCCATGAGATCCGTCCGAAGCGTCGCCAGGCGTTGAGGTTCCGAGTTGGTGGCCGCACGGTGTTCGCCAAGGTTGTTCATCATCCGGGTACCAGGGCCCGACCATTCTTGGATCGTGCGCTGATGGAAGTGGCACGAGCCCGCGGATGGGTGTATCGAGCTAGGTCGAGATAGGATACAGGTATGGGACGCGATAACAAGGACAGACAGCAAGCAACACTTCCGTTCAAGGGTAAGCCCGTCAAGTTGTACAGGCCCACGAACGGTCAAGCGATGGCCATCTACATGTCTGCCCAGAACAACAAGGGCAGCGGCGGCCAAGCAGCGCTCCGATTCTTCCGTGTCATCGAATCGCTGGTCGTTGAGCCGGCCGACTGGACGCGCATGGAAGAGCTCATGATCGTGGGTGAAGCTGCGGTTGAAGAGTTCTCCGAGTTGTTTGGAGAGCTTTCGAACTACGACTGGCCGGAGGAGTCTCCGGCTGATGGCGAGTAAACCCTCTCCGATTGCAGCCTCCATCTCACCCCAACCGGTGCAGGTGGAGGCTGCCGGCCGTTCGTTCACCATCCCCGTCTTGCCCGCATCGAACTGGATTGTAGCCCTCTCCGGACCTGAGCCCGTGAGCGAGGTGTTTCCGGGACTCCTGTCTTCGGGAGACTTCGATCGGATTCTCGACCTGATGGAAGACGGTCGTGTTGATGTAGAGGATCTGCGCAAGCCCGCGTTTGAAGCAGTCACCGCAGCTTCGGGTTTCAGATGGTGGGAAGCTCTCAGGCTGGTCGGCATGGCAGAAGGAGGCCCCAGCGTCATCGGGGAGATGACAATCAGAGGTATCGACCCTGCGGACATCCCCTTCGGCAGGTGGTGCGCCGCGGTCTACGTGTTGGCAACAAGAAACTTGGAACCCAAGGAACGCATGAAGTGGGATGCCAAGTTCAGCGCACCTCCTCCTGAGGCGATTGACGAGGAGGAGGACAGCAGTTTCGAAGACATGATCAAGGGTTTCCAGGGTATGCCTGGTGCTCGGTCCGGGTAGTAGGCTTAGATTCGAAGGGAGGCACCCGTGGCAAGCGAAGCTTTCGTCAACGTCATAGCCAACACAGACGGCGTTGAGCAGCAGATTGAGCATGATCTCACCACCGCGGTGCGCGCGGCTGAGCGCAGCATTCCGCCAGTTGAGATTGAAGTTGATGTTGATACCGACCGGATGGTGCGGGACATCAACGGCAGGCTGCACGATGCGCAGGGCAGGTTCGCAGCGGAGGGCTCAGCCGCGGGGCGAAACTTCGCAGATGGCTTCACCCGCGATGCAAGCGGTCGACTACACGATGCGCAGGGTCGGTTCGCATCAGAAGGTGCAGCCGCGGGGCAGAGCTTCTCGGAGTCCTTCTCTCGTGATGCCAGCGGAAGGCTTCGCGATGCTCAGGGGAGGTTCGTAGCGGCAGGTCGAAACGCGGGGCAGGGGTTCGGTAGGAACTTCCTGAGCGGCGTCACTCCAAACCTGGACTCTGTTGGATCATCCGCAGGTGCTGCGGCAATTCCAATTGGGGGGCTGAGTACGGCGCTCGGTGCCACTGCAGCGGCTGGGGTGGGTGTGGGCGCTGCTCTGGCTGGAGTACCTCTGCTGTTCGCGGGCATCGGCATCGCGGCTGCGGCTCAGTCCAAGCAAGTTCAGAGTGCGTTTGGTGGCCTGAAAGACCACGTCACCAGCGAAATCCAAGGCATGGTCGGGCCCATCAAGACGGTGTTGGTGGATCTTGCAGGGACGTTCAAGACTACGTTCGATCAGATCGCACCAGCGCTCAAGACCGCGTTCACGGCAGTAGCCCCCCTGGTCAAGACGCTTGGTGAGAACTTCGCCAGCTTCATCGGCACCCTGGCTCCTGCTCTCGCTGGATTGATCGATGACGCTGCACCCGTGATCGATGTTCTAGCGGCCGGCATCTCTTCACTGGGTCCGAGTCTCGGAGCTTTCTTCCAGGGGCTTACTACCGGCGCAGAGGGCGGTGCGTCTGCTCTCGCGGGCATCTTCGAAGTGATCAACGCGCTCCTGCCGTTCCTGGGTCAGTTGCTCGGAGCCGTAGCGCAGTTCGGCGGCCCCATCTTGGAGACGCTCGGCACGGCACTCAGCGGCATACTCAGTGCGTTCACCCCGCTTATCCCCGTGATCGGTCAACTGGGTAGCACTCTCGCGGGTATCCTGGGTCCGGTCATAGGCCAGATCGCTAACCTCTTCATCGCGCTGGCTCCGACCATAACTCAGATCGTCGGAATGCTTGGTGCGGCGCTGGTGCCAATCATTGCCCAGCTTGCAGGACTGTTCGTCAAGTTCCTCCCAGTAGTTGCCAAACTGGCCGACCTGTTCCTCAGTGCGCTGACCCCTATTCTCGATCAGGTAATCACAGCATTCACTGAACTGTTGCCCCCGATCATTGAAATCGTGGATACCCTGCTCTCTGCACTGGTGCCGGTGATCCTGCAGTTGGTTCCGCTGCTGGCGCCACTGATTCAGCTGATAGTCACCATCGGCATCGAGTTTGCCAAGGTCGCTGTCAGCATCCTTGCGGAGCTTCTGCCTGCGGTTCTGCCACTGATCGACGTGATTCTCGAATTGGCCTTGGCTCTAACCCCGCTCATCCAAGCACTGCTGCCCGTGCTGATCCCAATCATTCAATTCCTCGGCAAGGTGATCCTAGCGGTTGTGCCGATCGTTGCCACGCTAGTTAAGTTCCTGGTAGCACAGCTTGTCAATACGATCCAGAACATCGTGATCCCTGTCATCAAGCTGATCGTTCAGATTCTGAAGGGTAACTTCTCCGGCGCGTTGAAGGCTGCGGGGGACGTGGTCAAGGGGCTTGGTAGGTTCATCGCCACTACCTTCCGGAACGCGTACAACGTGGTGAAGGAACAGATCGGCAACGTCATCAACATCCTTCGATCACTGCCGGGCAAGGCTAAGTCTGCCCTGGGTTCGATTGGATCTCTTCTGTACAACTCCGGAAAGGCCTTGCTGCAGGGATTCATCAACGGCATCAAGTCTCTCGGCGGTGCGGTGAAGAACGCTGTCAAGGGAGTGCTCAGCAACGCTCGAAACTTGCTGCCGTTCTCCCCCGCCAAGGAGGGCCCCTTCTCCGGCCGCGGGTACACCACTTACTCCGGCGCCGCGCTGATGGAGGGATTGATCGAAGGCATCAAGGGGCAGGAGGGCAACCTTCGACGGACGATCTCGCAAACCCTGGCCAGCTCTCAGATGCAGTTCAGCCCGTCGATCGCTGCTCGCAACGACAGGGTCAGCGCCTTCACTGCGCCTGCACGAGCCCTCAGTCACGGCTTGACGTTCGGTGGGGAGAATCTCGGCACCCCGAACGTCACGGTGATGATCGGCAACCAGGTGGTTGACAAGTATGTCGACGTACGAATCGGTGCCAACGATCGACGTCGCGACAGGGCTACGGCTCAGGGAATCAGGAGGTAGCAGTGCCGATCACGTGTACACCAGACAGCAACCTGTCCAACATGCTCATCACCATGGACTACACGGGTGAAGCTGGTACCCAGACTTCCGTCCTGATCGAGCGTTCCATCAACGGCGGCCCGTTCAACTCCTTCATCAACTACGGGTTGCTCTGTCAGCAGGGGTACTACTTCGACACGACGATGCCGCTGGACACGCCAATCACCTACCGGGGCACCTCCAACGATGGGTTCGTCAGCACCTGCACGTCCACAGTGGATTCCGACGGATTCGTGTGGCTGAAGGATCCGGGGCGTCCTTGGGCGAACATCCGACTTGACCTCTGCACGACACCAACGCCGCCTGCAACGCCCGACTGTGCTCCGCCCGAGGAACCCATAGCTCTCGTGCAGTTCGGCTCTGAGGCACGCAGCGGTGACTTCGGGCTCTTCCCTCTTCTGGCCGATGAGTTCCCCGCGGACGTGTACTCGCGTAGGAAGGCACCGACCACCAGCATCACGTTTGCCTCCCGGACGTGCGAGGCTATCGATGCTATCTACCAGCTGTTCACAGCAGGCGGCCCAATCCTGATCCAGGCCCCCACCGTCTACTGCTGGCCCGACAGGTTCGTTCAGCCGGGTGAGCTGCAGATGGACTACATCAGCCGGGATCAGCGAAAACCCTGGCGGTTGTGGTCGGTTCCGCTCGCAGTGGTGGACAGTCCAGCCATCGACAACATCCAAGGTGTGGCCGGCCAGACGTGGTGCGCGGTCGATCTCACCTACGCTACGTATGCCGATCTCACGGCATCTGGGCTGACTTGGGGTGACGTGGTTCAAGGCGGATTCTGACAGTAGACTGGCTTTATGGTTCTCCCGATTTCGTCAGCGTACAACGCGGTCGTCAAGGGACCCCACGAACAGGTCACGCGAGTTCGGGTGTTCCACGGGACAACCGAGGTTACTCCGGATGGTGGGGTCCCTGTTGTCGACGGGTCCGTGAGCGCTGCCCTGAATTCCAGGGTCACTCGCAGCCTGGACCTACAGGTGCCGTTCGAGTTCTTCCCGCACAACCCTACAGACCTCCTGAGTCCTTACCGGGCTACGGTAATGGTTGAGAGCGGTCCGAGATATCTCGACGGCACCACGGAGTTCTTCCCGCTGTTCACCGGCCGGATATACGAGGCGACATTGGCAGGGGATGGCGCTGTAAACCTCCGGGCGGATGACCTCGCGGCAGACGTGCTCGCCTTCAGGTTCGAGCAACCTCAGAGCTCTCAGCCGAACGTATCGATCGTTCAGCAGATGCAGTCTCTGATAGCCGAGGCTGTGAACAACCCGGTGTTCGGTTCCAACAACGTGGACGACACCACGTGCCCCCCTCTCGTCTGGGATGACGACAGGGGGCAGGCGCTGGACGACCTTGCGTCCGCTCTCGGAGCCCGCTGGTACACCCTTGGCAACGGGCAGTTCGTGATACGCGAGTTCCCCTATACGGCGGGCACCGTGGTGGCCTTCCTGGTCGACGGAACCGCATCGGACAACCAGGGCCTGATCATCAGTGCGAGCAAGACGATCACGCGGGACGCCACGGCGAACTCGATCACCGTGGTGTCGGAGCGCATGGACGGATCAGCGCCCATCATCGTCCGTCGTCGTGACACGGCTACATCGTCCCCCACTGTGTTCGGTGGCTTGTTCGGGAAGGTGTCCCAGATTCTCAAGCCCCAGACGCCGCTCTCGGGTACGGAAGCCGACACCCTGGCCCGACAGCAGCTGGCGGCATCGTTGGCGTTGACCGAGCAGTGGAGTCTTGAGACGCCCGCATTTCACTTCCTGGAGCCGGGGGACACCATCCGCATCCGGTACCGCGGTGTCGAGACTGTCCAGGTGATCGACAGCTGGAGTATCGGCCTCACTCCCAGCTCTACCATGTCGATGACCACGCGTTCGTCTGTCAGCCCAATCTCATCGGAGTCGTGATGGACCAGACCTCACCCCGGCTGTACCCTTATAGCGAATGTGTCCCTCCCATCACGGAGGACGCTTCTGACATCGTCCAGGTTGCCAACCTCGCGTTGACCATCGACGCCGACGTGACGAACCTATTCACCACGGTGGATAACAACCTGCTCTCTCCCGACGGCTGTCACATCGCTGGCGCTGCGCAGACGATTCAGCAGGGTGACCCGATCAGCTTCTCCGTGCTCCGGTTCGACAACACCCCCGGCGCCGTGATGAACGAGACTCTCGGAATCAGGGCACGCATCGACGGTACGTACCTCTTCACCAGCTGGGTTCAGGTGGACCAGGGGCCGACGCCGCCGCTTGACAGCCTGAAGGTAATATTCTCGATTCAGGGTGTTGGGGACCTGAGTTCGGAAGGCCTGGCCACCAACTTCAACATCACGACTCTGCCGGGAGAGGTCAATGGCAGTGTCATCCTCCGGCTGATCGCCGGCCGGTTGGTGCAGGTCTCTCTCCGCACCGTCGGGACCGTTACCCTGGACGTCGAACAGTGCGAGTTCTCTGCCGTCAGACTGGGGCCCCTGTAATGCCAACGAACCTGAGCGATGCCCTTCTCTCCGCCAAGCCCACATCCGCCATCGTGCGCACGGGCATCGTCACCGACTGGGACCCGCAGTTCCTTCAGGTGAACGTCGGCGGCACGGAGATTCAGGCGGCGTATCTCGACTGGTACCAGCCCCCCATTCAGGGTGACCTCGTAGCCGTTCTTCAGCAGGACAGTTCGTGGTTGTGCCTCGGTAGATACGCGGGTGCGGGCTTCAACAACATCCTGAACCCGTCCTTCGAGGATTCCGTCCCGACCGCTACCGCGGCGCCGGGGACCATCCCCTTGAACTGGTTCAGCTTCACTGCGATCAACGGTGCGGTCGCTACTCCAGCTAGCGTCAACGTCAACACCGACACCGACGCGCCGCAGTCTGGTCAGGTCGTCAACATCAACCCGAACTCTCCGGGTGGCACCCTCGACGTGGTGCTTACGTCCAGCGCGATTGCTGTTCAGCCGGGAGAGCTGTACTTCCTGTCGACGTACGCAGCCAACGCGAACTTCACGGCTCCAACTGGGGCGTTCACGACACCCCCCACCAGTGTTCAGCTGATGGCGTGTTGGTTCTCGACGGACGTGGAAACCTTCCCGTCCGGCACGCTGGCCAACGACTACACGATGATCGAGCGAGTCCAGTTCCTCCGGACGAAACCCCCGTACACGTTCATGCACGGAGCTGTATCGGTGCCCTCTGCCATGACGAACGGCGGGTTCCTGAGGGTGGGCCTGCGGTGCGAGTTCCCGGCCAACGCTGTCAGCAGCATCCGATTCGACGCCGTAGCTTGCAGGAGGATGGGCTGACATGACCATGAACACGCCGCGGGGGTACACCTACCCCTGCTACACCGACCCCACGAACTTCCCTGCGCAGATGCAGGATCTCGCTACAGACATCGACGGGGACGTGCAGGGGATCCTCACGGACGTCACTCAGGCGCGGAACAACTCCCCGTCGCTGAAGGTGCAGACGACCGGAGTGGCCACGCCCATCGCGGCGGGTGCTGTCATCCCGCTCACCTTTGTCACCGAGATCTACGACAACACCAACATGATCGTGGCTCCAAGCCCCACCATCACGATCGCCACAGAGGGCCTGTACCTGTTCGGGTTCAACGTCACCTTCACCGGCCCGAACAACGGCGTGCGCCTGGTCCAGCTGGGCATAGGCGGGTTCGTCCGGTGCATGAACACACGCCGTCGTGCCGGCACCTCCACGCAGATCACGGTGGAGGGGAAGATGCTCAGCAACGTCCCCGCGGCATCCGTGGTCAACCTGCTTGCAGGTTCGTCGGTGGCCACCACCGTCAACATGTTCCAGATGAACATCACCCGCATGACGGGCAACACGATCCTCTAGGAGTCCTCATGCCGGGCACAACACCGAACCGGGCTTACCCCTACCCACTGCCTACCGACACGCTGAACCCAAACTCCGCCAGTCCCTACGGGATCCCTGCTGCCATAGAAGACCTGGCACAGACCGTTGACGATGACATCACTGCCAACCTCGCGCCGGTGACGTCCGCGAATCGTCCTCTCGGTCACATGCGGGCGAGCGGTGCCCAGACGATTCAGCCGAATATCGAGACATCGTTGACGTACAACATTCAGCTACGGGACACGGACAACATGGTCAACACCGTGACCTCCCCGACCGTGCTGACCATCAACACCGCGGGCTTCTACATGTTCCACGTTCTCATCACGGCGCCGGTCACCAACTGGACCAACCTCGTTCTGCGGATGCGGTTGAACTCCACCACCGAGGTCTTCGTTGCCGACCAGGAATTCAGTACCGGAGCTCAGAGTCGGTTCGAATACAGCGCGGCGTGGATGCATCCGATGCTGGCCGGCCAGACGATGAACGTCTCGTTGCAGCACAACGGCGTGGGTCCGGTGTGGGTCCTCAACCGGGAGCTGTACGGCATGCGGATGGCGACATGACGAAACCCCCGGAGCTTCGGACTCCGGGGGCTTTCTGCTGTGCTCAGCCTTCGAACGGGTAGTGATCCGGGTAATCCGGTTCATCCTCCGCAGCGACGAACGGGTCTGCCGGGAAGAGATGGTGCACGGGGTTGTACTCTGGAAGCACTGCCGTAACCGTATGGCTCCTAGCCCATTCCCGATGTCTTATGGTAGTCACATCCGAAGGGGCTGCGGTGTCGAGAGCGAACCTCAGTCCCTCAGGGCAGTCAGATCGAAAACTTGTCTGAGCTGTCAACCAGCGCCACTCCTGCGTGTCCAGCGGGAGTGGCGCCAGCCCATCGAAGTAATACGGGGCGTCGGTAGACCGCAGCGCTTCGTCAAGACGCACGCCGAAGTGGGTGGTGACCCAATCAAGGTCCCGCTTCGTCACTGCCACCGTCCAGTACTCAACCATCGAAGTCCCCCTTCTCCGGCACCATGCAGGATGAGCAGAGGTTCTGGTGCCACCATACGTAGTAGCCGAACTCGCCACCGGGAGGGAACGAGACGCGGAGGTATCTTTCCCCCGGCTGAATCATTCTCCAGCAGTCCCACCCCTCCGAATCACAACGCCGCATCCGGCTCGAAGTGCGGTACGTCCCCAGACTCCTAGGCATCGTGGTTCTCCTTCTCCGATGTCATGCAGCTCTTGCAGATGTTCATGATCCACCAGTGCTCGTTGCCGAGTTCAGAGTTCGGAGGGAGTGCAGCCCTGAGGTATCTCTCTCCCGGCTCGATGTGGTGGAACGGCGGGCGGTGCGTGTCCTCGCAATACTTCCGAGTACGAGCGGTGCGGTAGGTCTTCAGCGGCTCGTCAGACATCGAAGTTCTCCTTCAGCTGTTTGAACCCGGCGATGTCCCAGCTGGTGAGCTGGCCGTACTTGCTGGTGGTGTTGAAGCCACCGTTCGGCGCAGTCATGATGGGCGTGTCACCGTTGGTCGGCTTGGGTGATACTGCCGGAGCGTGGTCCAGACCGAGAGCGTGCCCGAACTCGTGGACCACGCCGTTCTTCCAAGCCTTGTCGCTCAGGCTCCACGTGCCGCCCAGCTGCTTATACTCGCTGTCCATCCACACCTTGCCGGACCACATGCTCATGTTCGTCGTGTTGTAGCAGGGGTCTCCGATGCTGACGCCGCCCTTGGTGCTGCCGGCCGGACGGTACTTCGTCCCCATGACGATGTGGTTCTTCGGTGCGCACGACGTGGTCGCGATGGTTTCGATCTGGGTCGTGTTGTAGATCTTGATGCCGAGAGCCTGCAGCTGCGTGATGCTCTTCTCCAGCATGGGCTGCAGCTTCGACCGAGCTGACGTTGAGGCGTAGGTGACCACGTACGTCTGGCTGGGGTCGATGCTGAGAACCTTCTCGCTGGTGAAGATCTTCCAACCGGTGCCGCTGTAGACGTCGTCCACCGTGCTGTAGGACTCCGTGCTCCGTGCGTCGTCGGCATTGGCGATGACCACCGTGGTCGCAACCGCGAGGAGTGCCGCGGCAATCGTGATCTTCTTCATTTTGTCTCCTCTTGTCTGTGCCATACCCCCAGTATGCAGAGACTGTGCCACAGAGTCAAGCCCTCTTGTTCTTCTTCTCAGCCCTGCACACCAGGCAGTGGCGACGTCCGTTGTTGTCGACGGAGAAGAAGCCCTCCTTCCACGGGTGGCCGTACAGGCACTGGGTTCTGCGAGCCTCCTGGGTCGTCAGTCTGCCTGCACGGTTCGCCTTGTTCCGTTCGTTGTGGATCTTCTGGCAGTCCAGGCACCGCAGGACTCCGTCTGCCCTGACCGTGGTGTTCCTGTCCGTGCGCTCGTGACGCTCGAACCGGCCGCCGCAGTACATCGTCTCGACGGTCAACTCCAGGTCCGTGACGTCCTGGCAGGCCTTGCACTTCCTGCCTCCACGTTCTCCAACTTCTACGTTCTCCGGAACCAGGCGATGCTTTCCCCGGACGCAGAGGCTGTAGAACTCAGGCTTCTCGGGCTTCTGCTCACCTTCCATCAGACCCAGTATGGTGAGCAGCTCGGACGCCTCGGTAGCATTGGCAGACTCGGAGCACACCTTGAGCGTCGCTCGCTTCAGTTCGTACTCGGAGTTGCTGGACACCACGTCTCGAATCAGCTGGAACATCAGAGGTCGCTCCCGTCGGTCTTCGCGTACTCGAACATCAGATAGAGGAGAATGCCGAACACCAGCGCTGACGCCGTGCATGCAGGCTTGCTCCACTGCATCCCGCAGTAGGCTGTGACCCACCAGCCTGCTGTACCCGATGCTGCGATCATCTTCTCGATCATTACTTCGTCGCCCGCTTCCACTTGGTCATCTTCATCCACAGTCGGTGGCCCGCGGTGCACAGGCGGTTCCCCCTGCTGCATAGATCGCAGAGCTTCCTGTGGTGCCGAAACTCCGCGGCGTAGTGGTTGTTCCTCACCTCTCCTCCTTGGGAAACAGGTCGTCCAGAAGACCGTCAACGATGTCCCTCAGGCAGTCCAGCTCGTATCGCGCCTTCTCAACCGCCAGCGAAGGGGTATGAGCTACAGCAACGGGCTGGTCGTGACTGTCGATGACTACGGTGTACCCGAGGATCGCGTCATCGGGACCCCAGCAGAACGCCTCACCCTCGTGCTCGAAGGTGCCGAACCAGCCCAGGTTCTCCTCGGTTTCGTCGGCGTGCACCTCCCCGCAGATGTAGCAGACGCCGTGATAGTCGGTCAGCGCCTCATGAGGGACAGGACCCCGCCGCTCGCAGTGGATGCACCCCTTCACGAACCAGATGTGTTCGCAGTCCATCGTCTCTACCTCTCTTCGTTGCAGTTGACGTTCTTCAGCCTTGCGAGTTCATCCAGAGCTTGTGCCAGCACGGCTCCCTGGTTCTTGATGGTGGTGAAGCCGAAGAGGTAGTCGGGGGTGACCTTGAAGACCTCGCAGATGTCCTCGACGTGGGAGGGCGTGAGGTTGCGAATGCCGTGCTCCCAGTTGCACACCGTGGACTGAGCAACTCCGAGGTGCCTGGCCAGCGTCCCCTGCTTCATGTCGACGCTCTCTCGCAGGTTTCTCAGCCTGCTGCTCACCGTTCGATTGATCTCGTTCATAGTATCCATTTCCGTGTAATGACCTTGGCTGAGAAAGCCCCTGGAAAGGCTATGATTCCAGGGGCAATCTCGGTAAAGGTCAGACCGCGAACGGGTCCTCGGCACGGAAAGTGATCTCGTACTTCTTGGGTGCGTTCCAACCTGCCTGTGCGGGCTTACCGACGCTGGTGAACTTGACGTCCAGCTCACCACCAATCGGAGGAAGCTTGAGCTTCGCTTCCTTCAGGCCGTTGCGGGCTGCGGTGAACAGGCCCCCAGCGCAGAACAGGTAGCGGGTACCTTCGTCGTCCTCAACCAGGTCCCACGTCTCGGTGTTGCGGTCGTACTTGCCCTTCTCCGCGATGCCGGGGACCTGAAGCTTGATGACCACCTGCATCTTGGGCTTGCCATCAGCCCAAGTCTTGGTCTCCCCGTCCATGTCCTTCTGCTCTTCGTGGGTGTACTCAAGGATCTTGCATCCCTTGTACTCAGTTCCGATCTTGGGGAACTGGAGTCCAAGACGAACCTCGGTACCGAAGAGATCTTCCATTTTTGTTTCCTTTGCTTCCTGTGTTCACCGACCAGATGATCGGCTAGTGCGCCGGAGAGGATTCGAACCTCACGTCTCCCACATTCGGGTGCAGTATCCCCACTACTACGGCGCTGGTCTTGCTATTCCTCGAAGGTGACGAACCGACCGCTGTCCACCGCCGCATTCCCCAGCGGCCAGGCGTGGTCGTCTCCGTCAAACTTCAGGAGAACACCCTCTTCTGTTGTCCCCACCACCGTGACGCCCTCACCCTTCAGGACATCGCAGCAGACCTTGCCGTGTGTTCCGACTTCGAGTTTCCTCATTGTCGGCTCCCTAGTTCCCCTTCAGACCCAGGGCGGGGAGCGTAGTCTTAGGCGCTCCGGGAGGTTCGGGGAGTAACCTCCCTCTGACCCGCCCTGGGGGTCTCGCGGTACCGGGAGGTATCGGCATTGGACCGACAGCCCGAGGAGTTTTCCTCCCGGTACCTCGTACTCCTGTCGGGCCGTGATCCCGATGCTGACCTGATGTTCAGCAGGAGTTTGGTTCCCCGGGGGTTAGGGAGTCTGTGCCTTCCCTCTTCCCCCGGGGCTTCTTGCTTGTCTTAAGATTGCCCTACTTGGCGCTGTGTGTCAAGCCCTGCTGTTGATGACTTCGAGGCGAGCCTTGCAGCGGCTGGCCAGGTCGGTGTTCCAGCAGCTCAAGGCCTTCGCATCAGCCATCAGTCCGAGCAGGGCGGACTTGGTCATGGCCGTGTCGATCAGGAACGGGAAGTCCTTCCGCTCAGCCACCCCGTCCGCTAGTGCCTTCATGTCCACGTTGACCGTAGCCGGGCGTTCGTAGGTGCGGACGAACCCCTTTGTCTTCCGCTTCTGCCGCAGCTTCTGGAGCGCAGCCAGGACCTCCCGGCCCTCTTCCAGGTCCACGGTGTACAGGCGGCACCCCTCACCCTTGGCCGGCAGGTGCGCGATGATGGCGTAGTCCTTGTTGACCGGCGGCACCTCGGTCCACCGCTTGTTCACCGTGTCGTACACGCCGTGCGCGTTGGCCGCTTCCTGATAGATGTTGGTCTGCGCAGCCATCTCCAGCCATTTCTCCGTGAACTTGTCAGGGTCGAGAGAGCCTGTCTTGACGTCCAGGATGACGTGGTCACCATCCGCGGTGCGCACGATGCGGTCGAACTTCCCGATGACCGGCGACGGGCCAAGACCGAGGTGGATGACGCGGCGCTCGATCAACATGGGAATGATGGTGAGACCCGCGGCGTCCAGCGCGGTGCGGTACTCGTGCATGCGGTCGACGTACTCCTTATCGACCTGGTCCCACTCACAGCGGTCCGCGTGCTCGGTCAGGTCGTGGAGCTTGGTGCCGAGCTTCGAGGCGTCGTCACCGCCGGCCGCTGCCTTCGCGGTGGCGCAGATCTCGTCTATGCGTGCTGCGTCCCGGCTTACGTCCAGCGGCATGAGCTCCGTCAGATCCTCTGGAGAGAGCCCCTTGACGATCACCCGCCGCATCCACAACTGCAACCCGAAGTCGTCGGCTATGCCCTTGATGAAGTTGGTGGCCCTCGCGTGTCGACCTACGACCTTCCCCGTAACCGGATGGATCGTCCCTACGTACGGTGATGCGGGCTTCTTGCTCTTCGGTGCCTCATCGATCCCGAACGGATCTGCTTCGCTCATCGGTTCCTCCGCTTGTCCCTGATGATCGATGACAACAGGGATGTGAGCCACCCCAACAGGAAGCACAGCACTATCCAACCCGGATTCATGTACGTCCCCTTCATCGCATACGTGGTCGGCGTAGACCACGTTCCCACATTGTCTGTGATCGTGCCACATCATCCGCTTACCGCGGCGGCACCAGAGCATTCTGCCGGTCCCCAGAACCCACCTGTCGTCCAGCACGGGTTCCGGATCCACCCGGACGTCGAGAGCGGCTACGAGCCCAGCACGAGCCTTGATGACCGGAGCCCCACACCGACCACACTTCGACTTGGAAGCGTGGTCGGCGTAGAGGTCGGGATCAGTCCACCGGCCCGGCATACTTCCACACCAGACGGATGATCAACCAGTACGTTGCGTAGCTGGGTCCGAAGATGGCCGCGAGGATCTCAATCCAGATCACGACTCCTGCTCCTTCCGGAACTTCACTTCGCCGCAGATCTCGCACCACACCCGTATGCGGTTGGTGTGCTCCACACGTGCAACAGACTGCCGATTCCACGGGTGCGTGCATTCCTCGGCAGCCTCCACGACGATAGGAGGGTTCACCACGCGGACGATACCGCACGCTTCGATGAGCGTCGTGCACCCGGGGCACGGGGGACGCGTCACGTACAGCGTGGAGCCTGGCAGCTCGTACGGATCTGCATGCTCGATCGCATTTCGTTCAGCATGCGTCGCCGCACAGTTAGCGTAGTCGCTGTCGGCGGGAACCTCGCTGTAGGACAGTCGACCGCGGGGACAGTTCCCGGCCGTGGCACACCCCGGGATTCCCGCAGGCAGTCCGTTGTAACCCACGCTGAGGACTCGGTGATCCCGAGACAGAAGAACCGCCCCAACCCGCGCGCGGGTACAGTCAGCCCTGGTCGCCACCACTTCCGCTAGCCTCAGCGCCCATTCGTCCCAGCCTGGCCTTGTCACGACTTCTTCCTCTCCCAGATCGTTCCCTTGAAGAGACGGTTGTCCTTCTTCCTCCGCGTGCGAGCCGACGATTTCCGCTTCCTGCCGGTCGGGTTCTGTCCGACCTGATCGAGCAGCTCATCATCGTCATCGTCCTCGGGAGGACCCTCACCACCGTTGACGTACGTCACAGCTTCTCCCCCACCCAGTTCTCCACGAACCTGCCGCACCGGTTGACCTTCGAGTACATAGCTTCATCAACTTCATACGGGTAGATGACGAGTCGCTGCGCCACTTCGTCCATGACTTCCAGGAGATCGGCCAACTCGTTGACGATGTCCTCGCGGGTGCCGTTCTTCACGGCATCCTGCACCTCCGCGGACTCCTCGGTCAGCTTGGCCAGCAGAAGCCCCAGGAACGTCTCATTATCCACCTGCTCGAACGTCCAGTCCTTGCCGGGCGTCTCGTGGATGAGGTCCCGCACTGCCTTCTTGGTCATGACTTCTCCTTGTCGGGGTCGATGAGGTCTGCGTACTTCCTGGCCACGTGCTGTTCCTCGGGCCACCCATCCATGTCGGCAACCTCGGAGCGAATCTTCTCCGCCAACTCTCGGGCGTGCTCATCGAGAGCGTCCTGCAACATCTGCTCTGCCTGGTCGTGGCCCATCCCCCGACCGTGCATCAGGAACCTTGCGACCTTGCTTCGTGCGCTCATGCACGTTCTCCTCTCAATGTTCTGCGTGTCCGGGCGGGGACTCGCACCCCGATGGCTTCTTTTCCCGGACGGCCTTGCTCAGTCTTCGAATGATGTCTCCGGTACCAGGTGGCAGTCTCCGCAGTCGTCCCGCGTCACGTACGACCGACGCCCATCCGTGTCAACGAAAACGTCCGACAGAACCGTGTGCTGAACACCCCCGTAAAGGGCTACAGTCTGGCCGATCGAGTACTTCGGAACCGTCTTGAGTTCTGAAACGTGCACGTTCCGAATGTCGCCACCCTCGAAGCGGACTCCGTACAAGTAGGTGCCGATGACCTCTCCGTCGCCGTACGTCTCGTGCGTGACCTTGTCGCCCTTGTTGAACATGGTGTTCCCCTATCTGGTTGTGGAGTGCTCCGGGGAGGAGTCGAACCTCCCCTGCGACCATCGGAGCGGTAGTGCTCAGTCTTCGAGTGATGTCTCCGGTACCAGGTGGCAGTCTCCCTCGTGGTCCCGCGTCACGTACGACCGATGCCCATCCGTGTCAACGAAGACCCCCGACAAGATTGTGTACGGATGCCCGTAAAGAGACACGTTCTGGCCGATCGAATACTTAGGAACCGCCTTGAGTTCGGACTCAGGGAAGTAGTAGAAGCTGTTATTCCCATGACCCTCGTTGAAAGCCACTCGGACATAACCCGTCTCGATCACTTCACCGATGCCGAGACGCTCGTGCGTGACCTTGTCGCCCTTGTTGAACATGGTGTTCCCCTATCTGGTTGTGGAGTGCCCCGCGCCGGATTCGAACCGGTCTTTTCTCCACACGGGGCTGCGGTGTTCAGCTGCTAGGCGGGTACGGGGTTCTCTCGACGGCGTGGTCGGGGAGGACTACCGGGGCGGGTGCCCCGTCGGGGAACTCCTCGGCTGCGTACTCCCGCGGGTTCTCGTAGGAGGCGTCGAACTCGTCGGCCATCTCTTGCGGGGTGAGATCATTCCAGGTGCTCATTCCTCTTCCTTCCAATCATCCTCGGCAACCTCGGACCAGAAGTCGATAATGACTTCCTCCTGGTGAGGCCTGCCGGGTTCCGATTCCTCAGGGGCCTTGCCGTGCTCTTCAGTCACGCCTTGTCCTCTATGGCATCAATGGCCGCGAGGGTGTCCACGGTCTCCTGCAGCTCCTGATGCTCCTGCTCCGTCAGGTTGTGAGTCTCGGTGATCTCACCGTTGCTGATGACGAACCCGCTGAACTCGATCATGATTTGTAATCCTTCACGCTGATCTCGGTCTCGACGGTCTTCTGAATGCGGTAGATGCCGGGGTGTCGGGCGGAGCAGCGATCGATGATCCTCTCACAGTCTGCCATCATCCGCTCGTCGGTAAGCCGACGGTTCTGATTGATGCGGCCCACCTCGTGCCAGTGCTGCTCGAAGCCCAGATCCACGAACACGGAGACTTCCCAGATGGTGTAGTCGTTCACGACCTCCCCTTCCTTGCTGCTGCTCGTGCATCTCTGTCGGCGTGCTCCCCGTATGCCCAGAGGTTCACCATGGTTGAAATATCGTGGGTCTTGCTGACGGTCTTCAGAGCGTCGAGAACACCGAGCCGCCAGTACTTGCCAGCGCAGCCCAGCCACTCGCCTCGCACGTCTCCGGGGACTACGCTGCCCATCCACATCAACGGGGGTATGTACCTCACCCCACAGGCCCATCGTGGGTGCCGCGGCGGTAACCTGCGTCGTATCCGGCGAACCAGTGGGCGTCTCGATACTTGTGGACGAGGTCCACCGCGGTGCGCACGTCGATGCCTGCGACGGTGAGTAGGTTGATGATCTCGCTGCTCAGCAGTGTCGTCTCCGCTACGGAGAGTCCGTCGCCGGATTCCCGGCTTTTGATCAACTGCTGAACCTCTGGCTTGAGTTCCATTTTCTCCCCTGTTCGTCTTGCGATGTCTTCACACTATGTGAAGTAGGGGCGACGTGTCAAGTCAGACGTGCGACACTGGGGAACATGGAAGACAACGCAGTGTTCATAACCAGGAAGACAGCGGCCGATGCGCTGGGCGTCAGCGTGCGGACGATCGACAGGTACGTCAGCGAAGGTCATCTCACCAAGTACAAGAGGCTGGGCAGCACGCTGTTCGATGCCGAGGAGGTTCGTGAGCTGAACACCACCAGCAGGGTGCTAAGCTGAACGCAGTTCTCCTCTCCTGGGGCCTACCGGTTTCCCCCTGTCGCCGGTAGGCCCCTTCTTCTTGCCCGGACATTGTGGTACAGTGAAGTCTCACCACGACAGAGGGAGTCGGAACGTGAACTACACAGAGGTCTACTTGGTCCGGGAGCGGTTGGAGAACGGCACCTGGATTACCGTTTGGGAGGGCGACGCGGCGACCGAGGCCGGAGCACTGCTGGTGATGAATGAGGCGTCTGTCGGGCGCGCTGGCAGCTGGCGCGTCGTCCGGCGCATGGATGTCACGGTAGGCACGATCAGCAAGGCACGCCCGTGAGGTACGAGATCCGAGAGATCGAGCAGGGCCCCGAGGTGTACCGGCAGGGGTTGCGCTGGGTCGTCTGGGACACCTTGGAAGACCGGAACGTCATCAACGGCTGGTTCCGGAATCGTGATGAGGCTGAGCGGGTTGCGCTCAAGTTCGAGAAGGAGGACTAGGTATGGAATCACTTGGTACGGGGACTTCCCCCACGCTGAACGTGCGGGTCACCGCGGTCCGCAAGGCGCAGGTGCAGAAGCTCGCTGACCACCGCGGAGTGAAGCCGGCTGACATCGTACGACTGGCACTCGATGACTACCTCAACACTCTGCACAGCGCCTCGATGCACGGCATGATGTGCCCGCAGTGCATCGAGCCTATGAAGCGTAGTGGTGACCAGGCCTGGTGCGGCCAAGGTCATCAGTACAACTGGGGTGAGCGAGACGTGGTCCGCTCGGTGCTGAAGGAAGTTCGAGAGTAGGCTGTACATCCACGCGCGGACGCCCCTGGTGCTTCGGTGCCGGGGGCGTCTTGCTGTCTGTAGGTACAGATGATAGTGTGGGGACATGGCAAACACACCGATCAGAAACATCCGGGTGCCCGACGAACTGTGGGACAACTTCCGACTGGCGTGCAACGTGTTGAACCGCAACGCGTCGCAGGATCTCCGCAACCACATGGCCCGCGTCGTGGCTGAGTCGCGCATCCTCGAACTGAAGACCCTCTACGGTGACTACATCGTCCAGTGCGACGGTTGTTCGGAAGTGGGTCTTGCTGCACCGGACAAACTGGGGAAGCCGCCGTACGAGATCATCGACGGTAAGTGGCTCTGCTCCGCACATGACTGAGGCCCCTGCGCCGTCACAGCCAGGGGCCTCTGTCAGCCAATGCACTACCTCACACAGACAGGATAGCGCAATATGACGCTCTCTGATCAGCACCGACAACTCCTGTTGGACGCTGCGATCAAGCCTGAAGTGATCAGTACCTCGGGCATCGAATCGACACCGACGGGCATCGCGTTCCCGTGGTGGGACGGCAACGGAACCCGGCTCGTGCAATACCGACCGGACAACCCCCCCATGAACGAACAGGGCAAGCCGATCAAGTACCGGTTCCCCGCCGGTTCAAAGATGATCCTCAACCAGCTGCGAGAGACGGGGTTCGGGCCGGTACTCATCTGCGAGGGAACGAAGCAGCAGTACGCCGCACTGTCGTGGGCACCTGAGAACTACTCGGTGTACGGCATGGCGGGATGCTGGTGCTGGACGGATGCCGACCTCCTGCCGTTCATGGGCCGCGATGTGCTCATCGTGTTCGACGGGGACTTCGTGTCCAACCGAGACGTGTACGACGCGGCATCGCAGTTCAAGGAAGCCCTGGAGCAGCACGCCGCCAGCTCTGTAAAGTTCGTCAAGACCCCGGCGCGAGGCACTGACGGGCTCGATGACGTCCTCGCACGCCTTCCGGAAGGGAAGCGGTCGGAGCTCCTGGCGCTGTGGATCTCCCAGGCCGTGGACAAGCTCCCCAAGGCTCCTGCCAAGCGGGACAAGAACCCGTTCTTCGAGAAGGGCGCGCTTCAGGTCCGCACGGCTACCGAGTTCCTCCTGGAGAAGCAACCGGCCGCGCTGACGTCTGAGCGCAAGGTGGCCCTGTACCTGAACGGTGCATACCACATCGACGGTTCCGCGTTCCTTGCGGCGGTCTCCCGGATGCTCGATGACCAGTACCGCCCGAACTGGCGAGCGGCCATGGAGGATGTGGCTATCGGCATCCTCTTCGAGTCCGCCACACTGCTGCCGGATCGGTCCCCCCATCAGTTGCTGAACGTCTCCAACGGAATGCTGAACCTCGCGACGCTGGAACTGCTGGAGCACTCTCCGAAGTACCTCTCCGTCCGGCAGGTCCCTGTGGAGTGGGACCCGTCCGCGCGGTGCCCGACGTACGAGGCATGGCTGGAGTCCGCGTGCGGCTCTCAGGCGGACGATCTCGAAGAGGTCGCATCCACCATGCTCGACCCGTCCCGCACACCCTCCAAGGCCGCGTTCCTCTTCGGACCGAGCCGCTCTGGGAAGTCGACGTTCCTGCGGCTGATGCAGGCCATCGCAGGGGTGGAGAACCGGACCGCGGTGACGCTGCACGAGCTGTCCTCGGATCGCTTCGCTGCGGCCAACGTGTACGGAAAGATGCTCAACTCCGCGGCAGACCTCTCCTCGGCTCACGTGGCGGACCTCTCTGTCTTCAAGATGATGACGGGAGAGGACCCGATCCAGGGGAACCGGAAGTACGGCAACCAGTTCACGTTCACCAACCAGGCGTTGTTCGCGTTCTCCGCCAACGAGCTGCCGACCGTGAGCGAGACGTCCCGCGCGTACTCGGAGCGCATCAAGCCGTTCGAGTTCCCGAACTCTTTCGCCGGCAAGGAGAACCCCGCAATCGAGGCAGGGATGCTTGAGGAGCTCCCCGGCATCCTGGTGCGCTGGGTGGCCGCGTACAGGCGCGTGCTGGCCCGTGGTGGCTTCCTAGCTACCGATGAGCGGGTGCGCAAGGAGTTCGAAACGAAGTCGGACCGAGTAGCTCAGTTCGTCATGGAGGTGTGCCAGATCTTCGAGGCGAAGGAAGGGCAGTACCTCCCGGTGACGCAGTGCACCAAGAGGCGTGACCTGGCGCAGGGATTCAAGCGATGGGCAGAGCGCAACGGCGGCCACCCAATGGGGGAGCGGAAGGTGTTCGAGCGCATGAGGCAGATACGAGACGTGGTGGAGGTGAGGGAGGCAGGAACGAAGGCACGAGCGTTCAACGTGGTGGTCCGAGACGACGACACCTTTGACCAGGGGTTTTCCCCAAACGAAGATCGCAATGTAGGCAGAGAGGCAGAATCAAACACACCCTCTCTATACGTCACAACAACAAAAACAAATGTTGATTCCTATGGGCAGGGTGGTCTAGAAAATGCCTATCTGCCTACGCCAGAGCAGCCGCAAGCCCCTGACCAGGCCTTTTCGTTGAACGCTTCGGAGACACCTTCGCTCACCGCTTCTGCCTCCCCCGTTGTGTGGCCATCCGAAAGTGCCTCCACGGTCGCCTTCGACCTGGAGACGTGCTCGGTCGATGAGCTGTACCAGCGCTCCGACTTCGTGAGGATCGGCGCCCTCATGGGTCCGACCGGTCCCACCCACGTGGGCCACCGCATGGACATCCTTCTCCGCCATCTGAACCAGGCAGAGGTCATCACCGGGCACAACATCCTCGGTTTCGACCTGCAGGCGCTGGCCCACCACCACGGAGCCGACTATGAGGCGCTGGCCGCCAAGAGTTTCGACACGATGGTCATCGCCAAGCAGGTGGACCCTCCTCTCAGCAAGGGGATGCCCCAGGGGTACTACGGCCTCAACGCCCTAGCGGAGCGCCTTGGTGTCCCGATGAAGACCGATGACATCAAGCGCCTGGCCAGGAAGCACGGCGGGTTCGACTCCATCCCCCTGGACGACGACGAGTACATCTCCTACCTAGAGGGTGACGTCATCGCTTCCCAGGCCGTGTACGAGGCACTGAAAGACGCAGCGGCAGCGGACCCGTACATCGCTCGGGAGCACCGAGTGCAGGCCATCATGGGGCGGATGAGCCTCAACGGCTTCCGGGTTGACGTCCCGCTGGTCACCGAGCGGCACCAGGCTGGACAGGACAAGCTGAACACCATCAAGGAGCGGCTCCACACGGCCTACGGCTTCCCTACCGGTGGCGCTGCCCCCCAGCGGTCCAAGGCAGGGAAGGAGGCGTTCTACGAGGCTCTGAAGGGTTCCGGCATCGGGGAGAGCTGGCTCGCTCAGAACTGGCCCAAGAACAAGGACGGCACTCTCAGCCTCGGCAAGGAGGTGCTGACCGAGAAGCGGGAGCTGTTCGATGGCCCCAAGCCCGACGCAGCTGCCCTGTGTGACGCCATCCTGGAGATGAACGGGGTGCGCTCGATCTACGGCAACTGCCTCGACTGGCTGACCACTGGGGGACGCGTGCACCCGCGGATCTCCCCGGAACAGGCGTCCGGTCGCTGGTCGGTCACCGATCCCGGACTGACGGTCGTCGGCAAGAAGGGGGAGAAGGTGCACGAGCGAGCCATCTACCTTCCCGACGAGGGACACGTGCTCGTTGCCTTCGACGCCGACCAGGTCGACATGCGAGCCATCGCCGCGGAGAGCCAGGATCGCGGGTACATGGGTCTCTTCCTCCCCAAGGCTGACGGGTCCAAGGTCGACCCCCACACCGACATTGCTGAGATGGTCGGGCTGAGCCGACAGGATGCCAAGGTGATCGGCCACGGCTACAACTACGGGCTCGGTGTCAACGGCCAGGTTCGCAACGGCGTGGAGCGAGAGAAGGCTGAGCAGTTCGCACAGAGGATGCGGGACAGCTTCCCCCGTCTGGAGGAGTGGAAGAGCGAGATCCGTGCCCAGGGTGAGGCGTCTGGTTTGCTGACGAACGGGTTTGGCAGGCGCATGCGGCTCAACCCGGAGTGGGCGTACACGCAGGCTCCCGCGCTCATGGGCCAGGGTGGCACCCGAGATCTGCTGGCGGAGGGTCTTCTGAAGCTTCCTGCGGAGATTCTTCCCATGTTGCGCGTGGTGGTCCACGACGAGATCGTGGTTAGTATCCCGAAGGACATCGTGGAGGATGTCTGCCGCACGGTAGTCGACTGCATGACCTTCGAACACCGCGGTGTCCCGATCACCTGGGGCACCTCGAAGTACGGGGAGAACTGGAGTCTCTGCTATTGACCCTGCTATACTGAGACAGACAACGACAGAGGGGAGCAGGGTATGAAGCTCTCGGTGCATACCTACACCGACGGGATCCTCAAGTATGAGGTGGACAGCAGGAACGTGTCTTTCAGGGACCTGGCCAATGCGTTGAGGGACCCTGAGACCAGTTGGGTCCACATCAACGTCGTCGGGGGTGCCGTCCTGATCAGGGTGGAAGCGATCCACAGTATCGAGATGAAGACGTCGTAATGATCCACAGTGGACCTTGGTGCTCCCACAGGCCAGGGTCCACTGTGGTGTACCGGGCAGTGCAACACACTAGACGCTTTAGGAGTAGACAATGGGATACCGCGTTCGGAAGATCGGTGACCACCTTGTGTTGGACGGTCACGCTGGCGCCATCTACCGTATCGATACGGTAGATGCCGTTGATGAGAACCTTCGTACCATTCGTTCGGACAGTCCTGACGTCGATCGCCTACTCGATGCCCGCAGGATCGTGGGCCTCTTCAACACGTTGTTCGGGGGTGGGTCGTGACACCAAACGCCTGCAAGGACTGCGAGCCGGGATCGAAGCGGCCGGCACCCCACCCGGGCCCCCGATGCGTAACTCACCACAGGGCCGTCAAGAAAGCCCGCAGCGCTGCCTCCCACGAGCGACGAGTGCAGGCTACGTACAACCTGGCACCCGGCGACTACGAGCGCCTCTACGCCGCTCAGGGCGGCGTCTGTGCACTGTGTCAGCGAGCCACCGGGGCATCGAAGAGGCTGGCCGTCGACCACGACCACGAGACGGGGGAGGTGTACGGCCTACTGTGTCAAACATGTAATTATCAGGTTCTTGGCATCGCCAGTCGTCGCGACCCCCAGTACTTCCGGCGCGCCATCGACTACCTGAGGAATCCCCCGTACCGGCGCTTGACACCGTGACGCAGTCCCTGTGAGTATGTAGAGACAAGAAGGGACGCAACTATGGAACTGACAGTGTTCTTCGGTATGTGCATGCTGCTGGGTGTGGCGGGACTTATACACCTGGCCGGCAAGGGGGTGCCCCACATCCTCTGGACGTGGATGCTCATCATGGGCCTGGCGACCATCACCCTCGTGATCGTGGGTTGACATGACCTACGTAACGATGGGTGGCGTCACCATAGGCATCTGCATTCTCGTCGCCACGATCTTCAGGTGGTTCCCGGGGGTGAAGGCGCTCAAGCGGGATCCGCTGAAGCATGCGGCCAACCTCCTGCCGTTCCTGCTCTCCTGGACGTTCGGATGCCTGGCAGTCCTTGGTATAGGAGGTCTGATCGGATGGACAGCCCGCACCGCTCGTTGGATCACCAACTGGCTGGGTGACGCTGCACTCGTCTGGGGTGTCGGCGGTGAGTGGGACAGGAATGCGTCCGCAGCGACGTACCTGCCTCTCACTCAGGCTGGTGGTGGGATTGTGCTCATCATGGCGACTGCGATGATCGTTGCCATCAAGACGTCCCGCTACCGCAACGACCTGAAGATGGGCCTGTGGTGCGGCATCTGCCTCGGGACATCCGCGGGCATCGCCGGTTTCGCCGCAGTCCCACTCGCCATCGCAGTCAACAACATCGGCAACGTGGTCTACGGCGTCTTCCAGTGAGCAGCAATCTTCAGGGTGGCTGCGTCGTCTTGGTACTCAGTATCGGGGCGTTCGCAGCCGCCTACGCCATCTCAGACGCCGCGGCCTTGTTGTCACTCTGGGTACTCGGGGCTGTGTCCCTCTACAGGGCTGTTCGACGCGACGTGTCTACCACTCCCCCACTCTCGGAAGAAGCCCCTTCTCAGGACGTTTTCGCAGATGAGAGCGTTGAGGTGGAGAGAGTCGAGAGGGGTCCAGAAGGGGTTATGTTCATCGTACACCCAAAGCGCACGGAGGTCCGAAGTGGCGATTGACTTCACTACCTGTTACTGCACCAACTGCGGAGGACACTTCCCGCTCAGCCACTTCCCGTGTGCACCGGACCCGCTGTTCGCTGAAGACGACGATGGACTTGACACCGTGACACAGTACCCGTAGTGTTCTCGATGTAGGGAAGAACACGGACAAGGGGAGAACAAGATGAGCATCGAAACCGTCGAGTGGATCACCTTCAACAGCTTCATGAGCGACGATGGTGCGGTCTGCTACCAGGAAGACGTCAACTACACGGCAGCCAGGATCATCGTCCGCGGTCGCGAGGTGTTCAGCCCCAGCTCTGATCTGGAAGCGGTGTACAAGAACTTCATGAGCCGCTACGCTCGCCACGCCGAGGCCATCGAGAAGAAGCACTGACCCAACACGCCACGAAGCCCCTGGGACTTGACAGTCTCGGGGGCTTCTCCATGCCCCGGTAGTCTGGTACATCCCTGCGTAGCTCTGAGTTACGATGAATAGTACAAACGAAGGGACGCGTTCATGGCCACACCTCTTTCCGCAGACAAGATGCTCTCAGCCCTTAGAAAGGAAGGCGTTAAGGTCTCCGAGCGCCCTGGCTGGCGTACGCACAACCGCGAAGGCCATGGCGCTTGGGGGCCAGTCCACGGAATCATCATCCACCACACCGCGGGCACCGACAGCAGCGCGGGCATCGGACTCGTGTACAACGGCCGATCAGACCTCCCGGGCCCTCTTGCCCACGCGTACCTAAGTAAGAGCGGCGTTGTCGTTCTCACAGGCAACGGGCGCGCCAACCATGCAGGTCTTGGTGACGGTTCGGTTAGGCACGCCGTAGTGGCAGAGATGAGCCTCCCCAAGCCGACACGCAGCAACGTGGACGGGAACGACGCCTTCTACGGCATCGAGATTGCCAACCTCGGCAACGGCAAGGATCCCTACCCGGCTGTTCAGTACCAGGCCGCGGTGAAGTGGGCCGCTGCCATCTGCCGGGCGCACGGATGGTCCTCGAAGTCCGTCATCGGGCACAAGGAGTGGACGAACCAGAAGATCGACCCGTCCTTCTCCATGGTCCAGTTTCGCAAGGACGTGCAGGCGCGACTCACGCCGACCAAACCCACGACTCCTCCGAAGGCACCCACAGTGACAGAGCTTCCCCTGAGCAACCCGACCGACTTCGGCGGCCCCTTCCAGATCGACCTCTCCAGGGCGGTCGCGATCGTGCTCCCCGCTGACGGCACCTGGACTGACATCCCGTTCCTCACGGAGACGAAGGACGAGGACAATCAGTTCACGATCGGCGACTACCGCATCAACGGACACTGCACCTACAGCGGCCAGCTCTACGTCAGCCTCTCGGGCGTCCCCAAGGGTGACGAGATTCAAGTCCGCCTGGTAGAGCGCAGCAACAGCACCAACGCCGTCACCAAGACTCACCCCATCGCAGAGGGACTCGGTTCCGACGGCAGCACGTTCATCGCGATCCCCTTCAACGGATTGCTCGATGCCGGCAAGAACATCGGTGTCCAGATTGGCAACTTCACGACCGACGTGGTGTACCTCAACACGGCGCAGCTGAAGATGCAGACCTGGATCAGGTCGGTATGAGCAAGCACCTCAGGGACACCCTGGAGCGCGCTGCGTGGGCGTTCGTAGAGGGTGCCGTCAGCGGCGTCGTCCTCGCTCAGATCGGCAACATCAGCATGTGGTGGGCTGCCCTCAGTGCAGGCCTGGCTCCAGCCCTGAGCGTCATCAAATCCGCTTACGCTACGCGCGTCGGTGACCCCTCCACCGCGTCGCTCTCAAAGAAGATCTGAGGATGTCATGGCGGACCAACCCGACGTCAACGCTGCCGTGTTGCATCAGCTTGAGTTGGTTCGCCGTGACCTGGCCCGAGTAGAGACACGCCTTGGTGAGCTAGTCTCTACTGAGAGATACACGATCGAGCACGACGTCACCGCCCGGGACATCGCCAAGCTGGAAGGCCGCGTGACGGACCTGGAGAAGGGCAAGGAGACGATGCGGCACATCGTTCTGTCAGCCTTCCTCTTCCCCCTCTTGGTCGCGTTCATCTTCTACGTGCTTACGAGCGGGAGTTAGATCATGCAAAGCCGGAACGCCAAGCTGAGATTCGGAATCACCTACTGGGTTTCGGCGACCGCGGTGTTCGGCATCATCGGGTGGACCACTGTAGCCGTAGTGGATCTACAGAAAGATCTCTCGCAGGTCAGAAAGGACAGGGCCGCTCTTGCTCAGCAGGTCAAAGACCTTGGAGGTACTCCCGTTGCTGGTCCAAGAGGTGCTGCAGGGCAGCGAGGGACAGACGGTAGAGACGGAACAGACGGCAATCCCGGAACTCCGGGAGCGAACGGGTCCAACGGATCTGACGGTTCGCCCGGAAAGGCTGGGAGCGATGGCACCGACGGGGTTCCCGGAGCTGACGGATCTGACGGCAAGGACGGATCTGACGGCAGGGACGGAGTCGACGGAGCTGTAGGACCACAGGGACCCCAGGGCGAGAAGGGCGATCAGGGCGAGCCCGGACCCACCTGCCCTGAGGGTTACGAATTGAGAACGGTCAAATACAGCTTCACGCCGATGCTGGCGTGCGCAGAGATCAGGGAGTAAGGACGATGGCAAGAGTGGGGAACACCCCCGACACCAAGGGAGAGGAGATGGTCGCCGAGGCCTGGCAGTGCTTCGAGTTGCGCCTGAAGGGTTTGAGCTTGCGGGCCATCGGAAAAGCCATGAAGCTCAACCATCAGACCGTCGCCAACCGCCTCGACATGGCCAACCGACTGATCGTCCTCCCCGGTGTGGAGGAGATGCGCAAGGTCGAAGATGAGCGCCTGAACCGACTGCTCGCTGCTCTCGACCACAAGATAGAGCTTGGTGACACCCGCGCCATTGAGGTCGCCATCAAGCTGCTGGAGCGCCTGCACAAGCTCCACGGTCTGGACCGCCCTGAGCTGCACGACGTTACCGTTCACCAGATCGATGAGCGCGACCGGGAGCTTGCGGAACTCGCGCGTGAGTTCATGGCAAGGAGGGCTCTCGGTGGACAGTCCTCCCCTGCATGAGCCAGCTTTCCGCAGGGAGCTGACCCGTCTGGACCCCATGGCGTTCGCGTACATCTACCTGCGCAACGCGATCACGGGCCAGGACGGGTCAGTCTCGTTTGCGGAGTGTCATCACACCTGGTCGAACCTCGCGATGTCCTGGGTGGAGAAGCAGACCGAACCTCAGAAGAACCGGCACGCGTTCTTCGCACCGCGGTCCACGGGCAAGTCGACGTGGTGGCTGAAGATTCTTCCACTGTGGGCTGCAGCTCACGGTCACGTCAAGTTTGCGGCCATCTTCGCTGACACCACCACGCAGGCGCGTCAGCACGCTGCCTCGTTCCGCAGGGAGCTGGACAACAACCAGTTGCTGCGCCGGGACTTCCCGGACCTCTGCAACCCCTCCAAGCGCTCCGGCGGCAAGAGCGAGACTGACACCGTGGATCTGATGGTGCGCGGCAACGGGTTCGTGCTCGCAGCCCGCGGTATGGACTCCTCCACCCTTGGCATGAAGGTGGGCGACCAACGTCCGGACCTCCTACTGATCGATGACCCGGAGCCCGACGAGAGCAACTACAGTTTGATGCAGATGGAGAAGCGCCTGGCCACGCTGACGGACGCCATCCTTCCGCTGAACATCTTTGCGTCCGTGGTGTACTCCGGCACCGTGACGATGTCCGGCTCGATAGCTCATCAGATGATCAAGCATGCCAAGGGCGTCGAACCTGCTGAATGGATTACCGACCAGAACTTCGACGTCCACCATCACCCCGCCATCATCTCCGGGGGCGACGGCTCCAGACGCTCTCTGTGGCCCGAAAAGTGGTCGATGGAGTTCCTCGCGGGTATCGAGCACACCCGGCAGTACGCGAAGAACTACGCCAACGATCCCATGGGTGCGGGCGGGAACTTCTGGCGGTTGGAGGATTTCCGGTACGGGAGCACCGCCAGCAACACCAAGTGGATCATCAGCGTCGATCCCGCGGTGACCATCAAGCAGAGCTCCGACTACACGGGAATCGCGGTGATCAGCTATAGCCAGGGCGAGCGCAGGTGCACGGTGCACGAGGCACTGCAGGTCAAGCTAGGCCCCGACGACCTGCGATCGAAGCTGATGAGCCTGTGCGTAGACCATCCGCGGGTGTCGGAGATCCTGGTGGAGGATAACCAGTGGAAAGGCCTCTGGGATCGCGTTCTCCACGACATGGTGATCGACGGCAGAAGGATCACGGTGACCCCGAAGGGTTCCGGCTCGAAGTCGAAGGAGGTCCGCGCCTCGGACGCCCTCAATCACTACCAGGTGGGCCGGGTGTTCCACGTTCGCAAGCTTCGGGACCTTGAGGAACAGATGGTGTCCTTCCCGAAGGCGCCGCACGACGACATGGTGGACGCGGTGTGCCAGGGCGTGAACAGGTTCCTCACCCATGCACCGGCCAAGATTGTACTGCCCCACGCTGCGAATCAAAGCTCCGGGGCGCGGTTCACCCGATGAATCAAAGGTAGGCTGGTGTTGTGGACGCTATCACGCTGCTTCTGTCAATCCTTTCGACGGCTCGGTTGACTCGGTTGGTCACCACCGACGTCATCGTAGAGCCAATCCGCCTTGCAGTCATGAGCCGGCTCGATCACGAAGGCAAGCTTGCATACCTCCTTGTGTGCGACTGGTGCGCGTCCGTCTACATAGGCGCCGCGGTAGCAAGCACGTGGTGGGCATGGGGAGCGTCAACTGTATGGCAAGCAGTAGCGCTAGCATTGAGTGCTAGCTATGCTGCCGGATTCCTCAACTCAAAGGCGGACGACTGATGGGATTGTTCCGACGGTCTGTGCCGTCATCGGTTGAGGGGAATGCCGTGCCTCGCACCGTGCTGGCCGCGGCTGTGAATCTCGCCGAAGTCCCCCAGTCGTGGCGTGCACGCAACGGGGAGGACGTCTGGCAGAAAGACGCTTGGTACTTCTACGATGCCATCGGGGAGATGAGGTTCGCTCTGAACTGGCTCGCCAACGCGGTGAGCCTCTGTGACATGTACGTAGCCGAGGTGGACGAGAACACCGGGCTCATCACCGGCCCGACGGAGAATCAGGTCGCTCAGAAGATCCTCCGTTCTGTGTTCGGAGGTGCGACCCGACGGTCTCAGGCGCAGTCTACGATGGCGTTGAACTGGCAGGTAGCTGGGGAGGTCTTCATTCTCATCCGTCCACGCCGCAATCAGGACGATGAGTGGTTGGTGCTCAGCAGCACCGAGGTGTCGGAGCGTTCGGGAGTCTTCACGTACTCCGACCCTTTCACCGGCGCCAAGATCGAGATGAACTCCAGCACGGACATGCTCATCCGGTTGTGGCAACCGCATCCGCGCAAGCAGACTCACGCTGACAGTCCCATCCGTGCAGCCCTCCCCATCCTGAAGGAGATCGAGCGCACGTCGATGAACATCGCGTCCCGGCTGGACTCCCGTCTCGCTGGCGCCGGTGTGTGGATCATCCCCAAGGAACTCGACTTCGCTGCCAACGATGGGGACCCTGAGGGTGCGCAGGGTGTGATGGACGCTCTCGTGCGCACGGCGTCGGCATCGCTGAACGATCCTGGGCAGGCGTCTGCTCAGGTGCCGATCGTGCTCGAAGCGCCTGGCGAGCAGGTGGCCAACTTCAACTACCAGACGTTTGCGACCGAGCTCACCGCGGAGATCCTCGAACTCCGGGTGGCTGCGATGCAACGCCTGGCCCGAACGCTCGACATGCCCACAGAGGTCATCGAAGGCAACGGCGGGTCTAACCACTGGACTGCCTGGCAGGTTGAGGAGTCCGGGTACAAGATCCACGTTGCCCCCGTACTCGACCGCTTCGCTGATGCCCTCACAATCCAATACCTTCGCCCGGCCCTCCTTGCCGCGGGTGAGCAGAACGTCGATCAGTACGTGTTCGCGTTCGATACCACAGCCATCGTCAGCAGGCCGAACCGTCAATCAGAACTCCTGGAACTCCACGACCGTCTGCTCGTTTCCGATGAAGCGGTCCGCTCCGAGGCGTCGGTGCCCGATGACGACATTCCCAGCGATGAAGAGCATGATCGACGTTTCATAGAGAAGCTGGTGCTGCAGGATACCTCGCTCATAAAAGATCCGAGTGTGAGACAGATTCTCGGTCTTGAAGAACTGACTGTCACACAGACAGAGACTGTGCCACAGCTCCCACCTGCGGAATCAACTGCACCACAGTCCGATGTCTCACAGACGCGAGAGATCCCGGAGCGTGCGTCACAGTCGGACGAGAGCAACGGTGTCACAGCTGCAGCTGAGCTGATCGTGTTCGATGCACTGTCACGCGCTGGCGGACGGATGCTCACTCGGGAGTACCGAGGCCAGCTCGGACACGTCCCCAAGCATGAGCTGCACACGGTCATCAAAGGCTCTCCAAACGCTGTCCTCGAAGGGAGCTTCCAATTCGTTGAGGCGGTGGCACCCGCGTTCAACGAGGACGCCGCATCTCTGACCAGGAAACTTCACTCCTACTGTTCCTATCTGATCAGCGAGCAGGTTGTTCACGACAGGGAGACGATGCGCGCATGGCTGAGCCGGTAGATCCGCTTCTTCCTTCCCGTCTGCGGCGCCTGGCGTTCATCGTGCGCAACGAGCGTCTCGTGGCCGGGGCGTGGTTCCGCGCTGCCCAACGTCTCACAGATAGCGTCCGTCCCACAGTAATGGGACCGTACGACAGTTCCCGAGGTACGCTCCCCCCGGATTCGTCTCACGCTTTCGGTACTGCGACACAATCACTGTGGGACAGCGAGATCGATGAGCAAGTGATGCCGATCGTTCGTAGCACAGTCGAGCAACCGTGGAACAGTACGATGTCCGCGGCTCCCGTAGGTGTGAGACGGTCATCCGGCCAGGACCCATACGTGGTCGACTACCTGACACAGTCTCGCAACCGCCTGAGGAACTTCCCCAACGAGTTGTATGCCCGGCTGCAGAGCATCATCGCCAACGCCCTTGGCATCGGGTCCAGCATCCCGGACACGGCTGCGGAGGTGCGTCGCGTCCTCACGGTCGGGGGGAACGAGGCTTACCGCAACCGAGCAACTACGGTGGCGCGCACCGAAGTCATCGGAGCCACCAACGCGGGAGCGTTCGCAGGAGCTCGTGCACTCGCAGAGGTCACCGGAGATCCCGCCCCAGAGAAGATCTGGCTTGCCACCGATGACTCCCGCACCCGAGAAACCCACAGGGTCGCAGACGGTCAGAGAGTCCCGCTGGCACAATCGTTTCTCGTAGGCGGATTCCCACTTCAGTTCCCGGGCGATCCGACCGGCCCACCCCAGGAAGTCATCAACTGCCGCTGCACAATCCTGTCTGTAACGCAGGGGGAGGAACTCGATTGGAGCGACCGACAGTTCCGGCAGTCCGCTGAGGACGTCTGGGCTGAATACGATCTCGAACAAGATCAGGAGTCATGACATGGCAGAGAAATGGACTGCAGTCCTAGCGAGGCTGGGAACCCCAACGGGTGATGGCCGTGTCCTGTCGCCCGGCGGTATTACGAACCGGGACCTCCCGATGCCGCTCATGTGGCAGGAGAAGACTGGAGAAGGCCACTCAGGTGCTGTGACGGTCGGCAGCATCGACACGATCGAGTACACCGCGGACATGGTCACCGCGTCAGGCACCTTCCTGGAGTTGTTCCCGGACAAGGAGCGGGTGTTCGAGCTTATCCGCGCCGGAGTGGTCGGTCCGTCCGTCGACCTCGCGGACAACGTCGAATACGTGATTAACGACAGCGACCAGGCGGTGATCACATCCGCGGGTATCGGCGGCGTCACACTGGTTCCGATCGAAGCGTTCGCAGAGGTCTCCATCCACATGTCCGCGGACGACACCGCGATTGCTGCTCCGGTACTCACTGCCGCCGCTGCTCCCTTCAGGCCCCCGCTGACGGCTTTCGCCAACCCGCACTTCGAGCAGGCAACCGCGGTCCACACGAAGGAGATGGAGGGTTGGACTTGGGTGGGAGGTCACGTAGCCGCGTGGGGCGTTTGCCACGTCGGTCTTCCCGGATGCGTTACCGCCCCTTCATCGGTGGCGGAGTACGCCTACTTCATGACTGGAGCCGAGATCACCTCGGACGGGGTGGAAGTCCCCGTCGGCAAGCTGACCGTCGGCGGTGGCCACGCTGAGCCGAACGCGGGATTCGTCGCCGCGGCAGATCACTACGACGACGTCGGCACCGCGGTTGCCTCGGTGTTCGCAGGAGAGGATGAGCACGGCATCTGGGTATCCGGTTGGGTCCTTCCCGGCACGTCGCACGAAGCACTGTCGGCATTGCTGCGATCTCCGCTCTCCGGAGACTGGCGACGCATCGGTGGCAACCTGGAACTGATCGCCGCCCACGCGGTGAACGTCCCTGGGTTCCCCATACCTCGTGCGCGCGTGAAGTTCTCCGCGGGCAATCAGATCAGCCTCATTGCCGCGGCTCAGATGCCCGAGGTCGTTGAGGAACAGGTGAAAGAGCTGGCCGGCAGCAGGTCGGAAGCCCTTGCTGCTCAAGCGCGTTGGGGTTGGAAGATGCGACAGATGAAGGGGCGTGGTTGAAATCGGGTGCGCATGCGGAGGTAAGAACACCTCCAACCAGTACAACACCCAAGTCGTGTTCAAGGATGGGACGAAGGAGGTGTTCGGATCCAAGTCGGAAGCCCGCATCGCCATCTCGTCCCGCAAGGGTGGCGGCACGATGTACCAGGTGCTGAAGACGACCCATCCGGTTACCAAGTAGTTGCGCCTTAGATTCGCAGGTTCGGTCCGCGTGCTAGCCTTGAGATTGCAGGAGGCTGGTTGCGGACCGTTCTTGCGTGTAGGGACGATACGACACGAATCTAGAGATACGGAGTCTCAGAGATGTCTGAGAACACCCCGCAGCCACTGGACGTGACTGCACTCAACGACACCGAACTCGCGGAGAAGTTCTCTGCCGTTCAGGCGAGAGGTGCTGAGCTGAGCACCAAGGACGACCTGACTGCCGACGAGATCGCAGAGCTGAGCACGCTCGCAGGCGAGTTCGACGCCTACCAGGGCGAGACGAACAGCCGCACCGAGAAGGCTGCGCAGATTGCCGCCAGTCGTGAGCGGTTCGCCAACTACACTCCTCCGGTCGCCGAGGTTACTGAGCCGGTCATCGAGACTGCTGAGATCACCGCGGTTCAGAAGAGTGACGAGTCCGCTCCGGTTCCGTCGGTCGCCAGTATGAGCAACAAGTCCACCCCCGTGGTTCCCGCCAAGTCTTCCAGCGGCGGTCGGGAGATCGTGGCCTACGTCAGCTCCGGCGGTGCTGGCCTGGTCGGCAAGAACGTGGGCGATGAGTACGCGGGCATGGATGACATCTCCACCGCGCTCATCAAGAACGCCGAGAGCTTCGGCTCCCGGGGTGGTGGCCAGGGTTCGAAGCAGGCCATTGCACAGTTCCGGACCGATCGCGGATCCGAGTTCACGGTCGACCGCCCCGAGGAGGGCATGCGAGTCCTGCGTCACGCGCGAGATGAGCAGCGCCTGAACGGTGGATCCCTGGCGCAGGCCTGGCAGAAGCAGCTGGACAGTGGTTCCGCAAGCCTCACCGCAGCTGCCGGTTGGTGTGCACCGTCCGAGAACCGCTATGACATCTGCCGCCTCTGGGGTTCCGGTGTCGGCATGCTGGACGTCCCGACCATCACCGTTCGCCGCGGTGGTCTGAACTACACCGACGATCCCGGGTTCGCTGCGATCTACGCGAACGCCGTTGCTGCGGGCGGTGGCTCCAACTTCCTCACCGAAGCTCAGGTCATCGCGGACACGGCCAAGACGTGCTCCGAGCTCCCCTGCCCGACCTTCGAGAACCGGCGCCTCGACGTCCTGGCCCTCTGCATCCGCGTCAGCTTCCTCCAGGCCGCGGGCTACCCGGAAGTCGTCAGCGCTTGGACGGACGGTCTTCTGGAGAGCAATGCTCAGGAGATGAACCGCATCATCCTCGCGGACATGGTCACCCGAGGCGGAGCAGTCACCGCGTTCGCCGATCCCGACCCTGACGCGGGTCTCCTGGACTCGTTCACGGCGTCGCTGCTGGCGTCCGCGGAGCTTGCTGCCGAGGACATCCGGTACCGCGAGGGCATGCCGCTCAATGCCACCATCGAACTGGTCTACCCGCACTGGGTCCTCCCTCAGGTACGAGCCGACCTGAGTCGTCGTTCGGGCGTCGACATGCTGGCCGTGACTGATGCGGAGATCGCGTCCTACTTCTCGGTCCGCAACCTCCGCGCTCAGTTCGTCCGCGGCTACCAGGATGGCCTGATCACCGGTGGCGCCCTGAACGCTGCCTTCCCCGGCGGCATCGCGGCTCCCCCGTTCCTGACTGCGCTCCCCACCACGGTCAACTTCATGGCCTACCCGGCCGGTGCGGTTGCGGTCGCTCGCCAGGACGTCGTGACTCTGACCAACGTGTACGACGCCGCGAGCCTGGCGACGAACGAGTTCACCTCGCTCTTCGCTGAGGAAGGTTTCGCCCCGGTCTACCCCTGCCCAGGTCTCCGCAACTACAGCTTCGCTGCCTGCGTCGGTGGCGTGACTGGTGCTCACAGCATCAACTGCATCGTCGGTTAATCCCCCAAACTGCCGGGGTGGTGGAGCGTCCCCCACCACCCCGGCTCTTAGGAAGGAGGGACGATGGCAGGAATCGCAGGACTTGTGCCGAACCTGATTCCGGCACCTCCGGTCGGTCCACTCAGGTACGGCGTGTTCAACGTCGCTCGGATCACGGAACTCGACGGCATCGACGCGGGCCGTCTGTGGGGCGCTGGTTACAGCTTCCTCACTGATCACTGCGGCGGGGGTCAGATCTACGATGACGCTTGCGGGGTCACCCCCACCAAGGAATTCGTAGAGGGCTCCGACCTGATGGAGGCACTCCCGTTCCGTGTGTTCGCCAAGAAGCACTGCGGAACGGTCGGTCGCACGGCTGGCGAGATGGAAGCGGCTGTTCGTCAGCAACTCATCAGCGCTGAACAGACCGTGGTGGAGTCGGTCATCTGGGATGGTGGCGGTGTCACCGGCCAGTCCCCGACGCTCACGGGTTCTGGCGCTACTGTTGTCACTCCGGTAGCTGCCGGAGCCGGAGCTGCCATCGCGGCCCTGGAGAACGCGGCGTACCAGGTGTTCGGCTACCAGGGCGTCATCCACGTCAACCAGCAGGCCTACGCAGCTCTCGCCTACTCGCAACTTCTCGTTCGAGACGGCAACCTGTGGCGTACTCCGCTGGGGACTGCACTCAGTTTCGGTGCGGGCTATGACGTCACCGGGCCGGCAGGCGTTGCTCCCGCCGCTGGGTTCGCCTACGCCTTCATGACGGCAGGGATGGACGTCCGACGCACGGACATCCGGGTCCCTGATGTCATGCAGACTCTCGACCGGATCAACAACCAGTGGGAGGTGGAAGCCATCCGCGCCTACGCCTACACCTGGGAATGCCCCGAAGTCTTCACGGTTCAGGTTCCGATCGCTGCCCCCGCAGTGGCAACCGCTCCGGTGGTGCCCGTGTGATGGAGACTGCAACGATCGTCCCGGAACCGGGGCAGCTGAAGAACGTCCTCCGGCGACTGAACGAACTCTCCGGGGGTCACGCCGACGCCACCGTAGACGGGGCATACGAGATCACGGTCCCGTCATGGTTGGCAGAGGTGTACAACGGGATCCCGGCAACTGCCGTCGAACCCAAGCCCGTGCGCCGCACTAGGCGCCCTAGGAAGAAAGAGGTGGAGCAGTGACCGTCTGTTCAACCCTGGCACGGGGCGCCCGGATGCGGCTGACCCGACTCGATGAGTGTGGTGTTCCGGTCGTCGGTGCCGCCTCGGTGGTGACTACTTCGGGGTTCGTCTCGGTCGGAGTTACTCCGGTATACCGGGATGCCGACGAGATCGAAGTCACCAACGCCAACGCTGAACTGTGCATCACCGACCGCACCTGCCCCCAGTTCAAGTGGGACGAACTGGAGATCGTGTTCTGCAACATCGACCCCGATGCATGGAACATCGTCACCGGCGATGCCCTGGTCCTGAACGATGCCGTTGCTCCCGAGGCTGTTGGTTTCCGGCAGTCTGGCAACGACCTGTGCACATCCTCGTTCGCCCTGGAGATCTGGTCCAAGGTAACCGGCGCTCCCTGCACCGACCCGACCGAGGCTCCCTACGGATACTTCCTGTTCCCCTTCGTGGTCCAGGGCACTGTGGGCGAGTGGACGTTCGAGAACGAGGGTCTGACACTCACGCTCTCTGCCGTCACCAAGGCGGGCAGCGGCTGGGGTATCGGGCCGGACACCTACCTGGTTCGTCGGGATGCGGTTTCTGGTACCCCTGAGCAGATCCTGACACCGATCGGTCCGGACGACCACATGCATTTCGAGCAGGTCACGGTTGCTCCTCCTGCCGCCGCATGTGGTGCTACTGCGCTTCCCGCAGACACTCCGTAAGGCACTATACTGAGAATAGGGACGTGGCATACGCTGCGTCCCTATTCTCATGTCTGGAGTCCCACACATGCCTGCAATCAGTTGCGTATGGCAGTCGGTCCAAGCTTGGGCAGACCTGGCTGGACAAGACCCCGAGCTGTACCTCGACTTCCGGTATCAGGGTGGCGATACATACTTCCGAGACTGCGGAGCTACTGTCAACGACACCCTGATGAACGAGGACATGTTCAACGCCATCGCTATGCTCCCGTAATCACCCGCACCCGATATCATGGAAGAACACATGATAGGAGGTGCGGCATGGCAGAAGCGCCCTGCAGCTGGCCGATCAACACGAACTGTTGCTCAGACTGGGACTCGTTCAGTCCGGAACTCCAAGCTGATGCAACGGCTTGGGCAACAGGCATTCTCTGGGCACTGACCGGCCGCAGGTTCGGAAGCTGCCCAATCATCGTCAGACCCTGCAGTGGGGGTTGTCACAACGGCGGGTACATGACGTGGCCCGTAGGCCTGGACGGCAACGGTGGTGTGAGCGGGGCTTCCTGGATTCCGTTCATCGACGGTGCGGGAGTGTGGCGGAACTGTGCGTGCATCGGTGGCTGCAGCTGCAAGGCTCGCTGCGAGGTGTGGCTTCCCGGCCCTGTCGACACGGTCACCGATGTTCGCGTTGACGGAGTCGTCATCCCCCCGACCGCGTATCGCATTGACAACAACAACATCCTCGTTCGCGAAGATGGCGAGTGCTGGCCGGAATGCCAGGACTTCAACCTGAGTGGAGTCGATCCGGATACCGAAGGTACGTTCGTCGTCTCGTACACCCGCGGTACCCCGGTCCCCCCAGCTGGTCAGATCGCAGCAGGACTCCTCGCGTGCGACTTCGCGAAGAGCTGCACGACGGGGTGCAAACTCCCCGGCAATCTCGCCTCGCTCACTCGCCAGGGTGTTGAGGTCACGGTGGCAGACCCAACTGACGAA
>Ga0307515_10002623_pt1 | contig 38721 bp, 34 predicted proteins | sample 17_EM_MG_FD_194513 | JGI IMG/M metagenome (GOLD analysis project Ga0307515, IMG submission 194513) | Populus trichocarpa ectomycorrhiza microbial communities from riparian zone in the Pacific Northwest, United States - 17_EM | ecosystem: Host-associated > Plants > Roots > Unclassified | place... | reverse complement strand
ACCTAGCAGACTCTGGGAGCTTTCTACTCGAATGACATAGTTCGATACTGGTAGAAACTATTATCTCCCGGCCGGAAAATTAAATACTCTCTGCCTAGAAGAAATTCTCATCTTCCGGTCGGAGAACAATGCAATTTTTTGGGAGAAATTTTGAACTTCCGGCCGGAGGATTCACAGACTCCCATCTTCTGGTCGGAGGATGTAGTTCTAGTGTCAAAAGTTCCAACTTTCCGGTCGGAATTGTAGCCTTAACCTCAACCCAGCCACTGAAAATCTGGCTATAATCTAGCCTGCTCGGCCGGAGGCCGAGGGGGTGATTAAAGTCCTGTGATACTCCAATTAGAGTGAATACAGTATGGTTCAATGACGACAATGAAGATGCTCTAAAGCAATCTGATCCTTGTTCCAGTGAGGAACAAACGGAGGATACTGCTCAAACTAGCCCCAGAATTGATTGCACCAAACAGGTCATTGCGGAAAGAGAGACTTCCGGGAAGGATAACATCATTGTAAAGGTGGAGGTGGACAATCTGGAGGCAGAGGGCAACGAGGTAGAAGAGACAGTTCCAAATGACGACATGGCGTACAATGTAACTGTACTGCGTCGAGAGATAATTGCTACTCAAAAGTGAGTATGAAACAAGCATCAAATTGGACTCGAGATGCCCACTCTCAAATTCCTTCCCAGCTTGTGATTTCGAGTGCGATTGTCTTGTGTTCAATACTCGCAAGACCCAATCAAAATAAGCGGAGTGAAATGTACTTCATCTGCAGTTAATGAAAAGAAATTCCAGTATCTGATAACAGAAGAACCTACTTCTAGAATCTGGAAAATCAAAATTGAAGGAACAGATGTCAGACTAGAATCCAAATACTCTTAGTCCCGTGCCCCAACATTCGCACTTTATGGTATGGTCAGTGTAATCCATATGTACATCCTCCATTTCAGCGGTAGTAATGTCCATCCCGCTGTAAACAAGCTGTTGCAGAAGGGAGAAATTATAGACCTATGACACCTACCGGAGTACATAGGAATTTATGTCTTAAATCACTAACATCCAGGGATAGTGGGCAATGATGATCGAAACGTATCATCATGTTTGAACATATGATTGAACGTGGCAGACATATAACATTGGAAAGTACGATAAAATGGGGTTCGATAGAGAAGCAGAGCCTTTGATGGCGCGTATATAAGAACTATACCCGGATCATGGATGGTTATGGATGACTCTGAACGGAACTTGAATTCAAACTAGAGCAAACAGTTTAACAATCTCTGAAGAAATGAAACTACGAACTTCAATGGGATTTGAACGAAACCCGATCAGGATCTGGACATGACCCGAACAGGACCCGAACCAGACCCGAAAAGAATCCGAACAGGACCTGAGCCGGACCCGAACGGGACCTCAATGGAAGACTTCCAGAGCCAATTGTAAATGCCAACTTCCGGCTGGAGGATTCCCCAATATATAATTACTCGCTGCCAAGTCCTGAATTGGAGTAACTGACCTGAACCTGAATTGGAACCCAGAACATGAATGGGGTTTTCATATATTCAAAGTCCAACATCCGGGTTCAGAATCCGGCTCATCAATGGGTCAGCTTGTAAGGCTGCATCTTCCGGGCGCAGCATCCAGAACTGGCAAGGTTATTCTGTTCAGTAGCAACCTTACGGGCAGAAGATAGAGTTCAGCCTGCGTAAGAGAAGCCATCAAATCACGGGATGGAGGATTGGAAAAGTCCCACACAGTCGCACCTCGCCGGACTGTGCTATATGAGAGTTTATGGAGGCCATCATGATACACCAAATTGCCGAGGTTCAACATCCGGCCAGATAACTGAGGATTATACCCGCCTTCTAGATATTCTCAACTTTCAGGTCGGAGGATTTAGAAAGTCTCACATCGTCGCCCATAACCAGACCATGCCACAGATGATTTTATGGTAGTCTCCCTTCGTAGACCAGGTTCCAAGTGCCTACTTCCGGCCGGAAGAGAGAGTTCTAGCTGGGAGAAATTATCAACCCTCTGGTCAGAGAACTGAGTTCAAGGCTGGTAAAAACTCACTACTTCTGGTCGGATGATTGATTACCACCTGGCTGAGAAAAATTCTCCTCATTTCGGTTGGAGGATTGAGCAGGTCTCACATAGTTGTCCATAACTAGACCTTGCCATCTGCGGCATCATGGTAGTCCTCTTGGTACACCAGGTGCCAAAGTCTCAACTTCCGGGCGGAGGATTCAGGAAGTTTCACATGGTCGCCCTTAACTAGACCATGCCACACATGAGTTTTAGGTGGTCTCCCTTGGTAGACTAGGTACCAAGTGCCAATTTCCGGCCGGAAGAGAGAGTCCTGGCTGGGAGAAATTATCTACTCTCTGTTTGGAGAACTGAGTTCCGGGCTGGTAGAAACACACATCTACCAGTCGGAAGATTCACTACCACCTGAGTGTGAATGATTCTAATCTTTTCAGTCTGAGGATTCAGCAAGTAACACATACTCTTTCACAACTAGACCTTGCCATACGCAACTTCATGGTTGACCTCTTTGCTGCGCTAGGTACCGAAACTGTACTTCCAACCAGAGGATGTCTTTCTCGGCGAGTGAAATGCTCACCATTCAAGTCGGACGATTTTGAATGTCCCATAGGTTCAACTGTAACTGGATCATGACATATACGACTTCATGGTGGTCCCTCGTGGTTGATGAGGTACCAATGTTCGACTTCCGTCCGGAGGATTGAGCTCGACCTAGCTGAATTTCTTAACTTTCTACTCTGGGAACTGAGTTCAAAGCTGGCAGAGACTAGCATCTTCCGGCCAGAAGATCAAATGCTACGTACCTGGGATAAATTTTCAACTTCCAGTCGCGGAAGGCATTTCTTGTGGGATAGTTTTGACTTCCGACCGGAGGATTGAGCTCTACCTAGCACGAGCTCGGAACTTCCTACTCGAATGACTGATTTCAAAGTTGGCAGATACTATCACCTTCAGGCCGGAGGTTTCAATACTATCTGCCAAAGTGAAATCCCCAGCTACCTGTATGAGATTGCCAATCTACTTTGGAAAATTTCAACTTCTGGCTGGAGAGTTGAGCTCTACCTAGCAGAAGCACAGTACACTCTAGTCGACAGACTCAGTTCAACCCTGGTAGAAACTCTGATTTTCCGGCCGGAAGTGTAAATATAGCCAGGCTGGGAGAAATTCCCAACTACAGATCAGGGAATATGCAATTCTTCTAGGGAAAGTTTCATCTTCCGCCGGGAGAATTGAGTTCCGCCTGGCAGAAGATTGGAACTTTCTAGTCGAAACACTGAGATCAAAGCTAGTGGATAGTGTCACCTTCCGGGCGGAAGATTCAATACAGTTTGCCTGAGAGAAATTCTCAACTTCCAATCGGAGAATGCCATACTTCTTGGGAAAGTTTCAACTTTCCGGCTGGAGAATTGTGATCTACCTAGCAGAACCTAGGAGCTTTCTACTTGAAAGGCTTAGTTTGACGCTGGTAGCAACAATCATCTTCCTGTCGGATGATCAAATAATAACTTCCTGGGAGAAGTTCTGAACTTCTGGTTGGAGAATGTAATTGTTCTTGGGAAGGTTTCAGCTTCCGGCCGGAGCATTGGGATTCATCAAGCAGAAGCTCGGAACTCTCTGGTCGGAAGAGTGAGTCCAACACTGGGAGAAACAGTCATCCTCTGGCTGAAAGATTGATTGAACTCTGCCCGGGTGAAATTCTCATCATCCGGTCAGAGGACACAATGCTTTGTGGCAAGGTTGCAACTTCCGGCCGGGGGATTCGTTTTTCGGTCTGGATAGATGGACAACTTCTGATCGGAGCATGTTGTCTTCATTTGAATAATCCGACTTCTAGCCGGAGAATTGAAATCTACCTAGCAGAAGCTCTTTACTTTCTAGTCGGAGGACTGAGATCAACACTGTTAGAAACTATCTTCATCCGGCCGGTAGATTCAATACTACCTGGCTGTGAGAAATTCTCAACTTCCGAACCGAAAATGCAATTCTTCTGGGGAATGTTTCAACCTTCTGGCCGGATAATTGAAATCTGCATAACAGAACCTGGGAGCTTTCTACCCGAAAGGCTTAGTTCAACGTTCATAAAAACTATGATCTTCTGGCCGGAACATTCAATGCTACCTGCTTGGGAGAAAATCCCACATTCTGGTTGCAGAATGCAATTCCTCTTTCGAAAGTTTCAACTTTTCAGCTGGAGGATCTGGATCCTCCTCGCAGAATCTGGGAGCTTTCTACTCGACAGACTAAGTTCAACACTGGTAGAAACTGATACCTCCCGGCCGGAAGATTAATGAGGATCTCTCAGGGTGAAATTCTCAACCTCCGGTCGGAGAATGCGATTCTTCTTGGGAAAGTTTCAACTTTCCGGCAAGAGAATTGAAATATACCCAGTGGACACTGGGAGTTTTCTAGTCGACAGGCTGATTTCAACCCTGGTAGACACTAACATCCTCCGGCCCGAAGATTCAATACAACCTACCCAGGAGATATTCACAACTTCCGGTCAGAGAATGCAATTCCTCTTGGGAGAGTTTCAACTTTCCGGCCAGAGAATTGAGATCTACCTAGCAGAATCTGGGAGCTATCTACTAGAAACACCTAGTTCAACAATGGTAGAAACCATTATATCCCAGCCGGAATATGAAAAATTATCTGCCTGGGAGAAATTGTCAACCTCCGGTTGGAGAATGCAATTCCTCTGGGGAAAGTTTGAACTTTCCGGCTGGAGAATGGAAATCAACCTAGCAGACTCTGGGAGCTTTCTACTAAAAACACTTAGTTCCACACTGGTTGAAACTATTATCTCCCGGCCGGGAGATTAAACTCAATCTGCTTGGGAGAAATTCTCAACATCCGGTCGGAGGATGCAATTCCTCCTGGGATAGTTTCAACTATCCGGCCGGAGAATTGAGATCTCCCAAGCAGAATGTTGGAGCTTGGTACGCAACAGACTTAGTTCAACACCTGTAGAAACTATTATGCCCCGGACGGAAGATTAGATAAAATCTGCCTGGGAGAAATTCTCCCCCTCCGGTTGGAGAAGATTCAATTCTTCTTGAGAAAGTTGCATCTTGCGTCTGGAGGATTCATAGACTCCCAACTTCTGGTCAGAAGATATAGTTTGAAATTGAAAAGTTCCAATTTTCCGGCCGGAAGTGTAGCCTTAATCTCAACCCAGTGACTGAAAATCTGGGTATAATCCTCAATTCACCAGACAGAGGATGAAAACAGTCTCCCATAGTCAGCCATAACCGGACTGTGCAGTCTGTGAGTATATGGTCCTCCTCTTGATAGACCAAAGTACCAAACTGCAACCTCCGCCCAGAGAATTGAGAATGACACCTACCTTGGAGAAATTGTCATCTTTCCGGTCGGAGGATTTAGAATGTCTTATGTGGTCACACATGACTAGACCATGCCACACATGATTTTAAGATGTTCTCCCTTGGTAGACGAGGTACCAATTGCCAATTTCCGGCCGGAGAATTGACAATGATACCTGCCTTGGAGAAATTCTCAACTTTCTGGTCGGAGGATTTAGAAAGTTTACATGGTCACCCATAACTAGACCATGCCACATGTGCTTTCAAGGTGGTCTTCTTTGGTAGACCAGGTACCAAGTGCCAACTTCCGGCCGTAAGAGAGAGTTCTGGCATGGAGAAATAGTCAACTCTCTGTTTGGAGAACTGAGTTGATGGCTGGTAGAAACTGACATCTTCCAGTCGGAAGATGAACTATTACCTGGCTGTGAATAATTCTCATCTTTTTTGTTGGAGGATTGAGCAAGTCACACATAGTCGTCCACAACTAGATCTTGCCATACGCAACTTCATGGTTGACCTCTTCACTAATGCCAGGTGCCAAATCTGAACTTCCGGCTACAGGATTCTTTTCTCCCTGAGTGAAATGCTCTACCTTCTGGTCGGAGGATTTGGAAAGTCCCACATGGTCAACTGTAACTGGACCATGGTATATATAACTTCATGGTGCACCCCATGGTCGATGACGTACCAAGAGTCAACTTCCGGCCGGAGGATTGAGCCTGATCTAGCAGAAGTTCTGAACTTTCCATTTGGAGGACTGAGTTCAAAGCTGGCAGAAACTAGGATCTTCGGGCCAGAAGATTAAATAGTACCTGCCTGGAAAAAATATTGAACTTCCGGTCAGAGAATGCCATGATTCTTTGGAAAGTTTCAACTTCCGACAGGAGGATTGAGCCCGACCTAGCACAAGCTTGGAACTTTCCTGGTGAAAGACTGAGTTCAAAGTTAGCAGATACTATCACATTCCGGCTGCAGGATTCAAAACTATTTGCCTAAGAGAAATCATCAGCTTCCTGTAGGAGAATGCCATTCTGCTTGAGTAAATTTTGACTTCCAGCCGGAGAGTTGAGCTCTACCTAGCAGAAGCTCAGTACATTCTAGTCGGCAGACTCAGTTTAAACCTGGTAGAAACTATCATCTTCCAGCCGGAAGAGCAAAGTATACCTGACTAGGCGAAATTCCCAGCTTTCTGTTCAGAGAATATGCAATTCTTCTTGGGAGAGATTGATCTTCCGGCAAGAGAATTGAGTTCCACCAAGCAAAAGATTGGAACTTTCTATTCGAAAGATTGAGTTCAAAGCTGGTAGATACTATCATCTTCCGGCTGTAAGATTGAATACCATCTGACTGAGAGACATTGTCAACTTCCAATCGGAGAATGCCATTTTTCTTGGGAAAGATTCAACTTCCGTCCGGAGAATTGAGATCTCCCTAGCAGAAGCTTGGAACTTTCCACTCGGAAGACAGAGTTCAACTGTGGTAGACAGTATCATATTCCACACAGAAGATTCCATACTATCCCCCAGGGAGAGATTCTCAACTTCCGTTTTGAGTATGCCATTCATTAAGAGATAGTTTCAGCTTCCGGCCGGAGGATCAATTTTACGCTTGGATAGAATGCCGCCTTCTGGATGGGCAATGTAGTTAACATTTGAAAAGTTCCAACTTCCGGCCGGAGAATTGGGATCTGCCAAGCAGAGGCTTACAAACTTTCTAGTCGGAGGACTGAGTTAAACACTGATAGAGACTATCATCTTCCGGCAAGGAGATTAAATATTATATGCCTGGGAGAAATTCTGAACTTCCGGCCGGAGCATGCAATTCTGTTTGTGAAAGTTTCAGCTTCCGGCCGGAAAATTGAGATGTACCTAGCAGAAGCTCGAAACCTTCTAGTCGGAAGACTGAATTCAACGCTATTAGCAACAATCATCTTCCGGCCGGATGATTGAATATGACCTGCTTGGGAGAAATTCTGAACTTCCCGTCAGAGAGCGCAATTCTTCTTAGGAAAGTTTCAACTTCCAGCTGGGGAATTGAGATCTATCTTGCAGACGCTCAGAACTTTCTAGTCGGACGACTGAGTTAAACACTGCTAGAAACCATCATCCTCCAGCCAGAGGATTGAACAATACCTGCCTGGGAGAAATTCTCAACATCCGGTCGGAGAACGCAATTTTTCTGGGGAAAGTTTCAACTTCCGGCCAGATATTTGAGATCTAACTTGCAGACGCTCAGAACTTCCTGGTCAGAGGACTGAGTTAAATGCTGGTAGAATCCATCATCCTCCGGCCGGAGGATTGAACAAGACCTACCTGGGAGAAATTCGCAACATCCGGTTGGAGAATGCAATTTTTCTGGGGAAAGTTTCAACTTCCGGCCGGAGAATTGAGATCTAACTTGCAGACGCTCAGAACTTTCTGGTCGGAGGACTGAGTTAAATGCTGGTAGAAACCATCATCCTCCGGCCAGAAGATTAAACAAGACGTACTTGGGAGACATTCTCAACATCCGATCGGAGAATGCCATTGTTCTTGGGAAAGCTTCAACTTCCGGCAAGAGAATTGTGATCTAACTGGCAGATGCTCGGAACTTTCCAGTCAGACGACTAAGTTAAACGCTGGTAGAAATCATCATTCTCCGGCTGGAGAATTAAAGAAGACCTACCTTGGAGAAAGTCTGAACATCCGGTCGGAGAATGAAATTCTTTGTGGGAAAGTTTCAATATCCGGTCGGAGAATGAAATTCTTTGTGGGAAAGTTTCAATATCCGGCCAGAAGATTAATTTTTGGCCTAGATGTACTCACAACTTCTGGTCGGAGGATGTAATGCTCATTTGACAGTTCCAACTTCTGGCCGGAGAATTGAAATCTACCTCGCAGAAGCTCGAAAGTGTCTATTCGGAGGACTGAGTTCAACGCTGGTAGAAACTATCATCTTCCGGCCGGAAGATTCATTACTACCTGGCTAGGCGAAATGCTCAACCTCCGGTTGGAGAACGCAATTCTTGTTGCGAAAGTTTCAACTTTTCGAGCAGAGAAGTGAGATCCACGTTGCAGAACATAGGAGCTATCTACTCGAAAGAGTTTGTTCAACGCTGGTAGAAACTAACATCTTCCGGCTGGAAGATTCAATGCTACCTGCCTAGGACAAATTCTCAACTTCCGGTCGGAGAATGCAGTTCCACTTGGAAAAGATTAAACTTTCCGGCCGGAGGATTGAGATCTACCTAGCAGACTCACAGAGCTTTCTACTCAAATGACATATTTCGGTACTGGTAGCAACTATTACCTCCCTGGCGGAAAATCCACTACTATCTGCCTAGAAGATATTCTGATCTTCCGGTCGGACAATGATGCAATTTTTTTGAAGAAATTTCCAACTTATGGCCGGAGGATTCACAGACTCCCAACTTCTGGTCGGAGGATGTAGTTCTAGTGTCAAAAGTTCCAACTTTCCGGTCGCCAGTGTAGCCTTAACCTCAACCCAGCCAGTGAAAATCTGGCTTTAATGGTGGGTATTCATACAGATTCGCGTTGCGCATTGACCGCTCCTCCTCTGACTGGTACGCCATCACTGACTCAAATTTTGTTAGTTAATTTTATCTCCAATTTTGATTGCGCTTTCTCATATATCTTTAAGAGGCAAGACGATATCCGGTTGATCAATCATCATTCAACTCGGTTTGGAGTCTAGAACTTTCGTATGGCCCGTATGACCTTTGCCCATGCACAGACGAATTATCATGTCTCACAACTTGGTCACTGAAATCAAAAAAATATTGACCAATAGAAAAATAGGTACACCAATTACTTTTCGGGCAGATAAGTTGTCAGTAATCACTAATTGTGCTGGTAGTGTACCTATGACCCATGAGCCATTGCAATTTGTTCATCTGAATCCAATTCCTGTATGGTAATTAGCTAGGGAGGTTAAATGCAGGGGTATAAGCTTAATGGTTTAACAGGCTTCGATTTGTTTATCAGTGATGAATTGAGTACCTTGTCGGGCTTGAGAGCCATTATGCATATGTAAGACAGTCATTCCCCGGATGCCAATCCCGGATAACTTCTTTCTGTTTGTGAAGTTCCATGCTGCATTACCATTTTCTGCTTTCACTATGGTGTATCTCCATCCGCTCACCAAATGTTGTCTGTGCAGTAGCAGGTGCACACTGATCTAATTGCGGGTTAATAACTGCCTTAACTGTCAATATGGCTGTTCTGTACCTCAAATCTTACTAATGATGCAAGACGAAAAATAATTCACACTCAACTTCATGATGTAGCAGCGAGCATGTCTCTGCTCGTTTTGATGATAAAGGCACCCAATAACACACACAACGACAATGATGTACCAAAGTTGATATTTTGCACAACGCAGTGGGATATCTGAATGCGACCATAGATAGACAAACCCGGAAACTAGAACCGGAGATTGGACCCTACGAGTCTAGCCAAACCTGGCAAAACCCGCCGGTTGACGAGTGCGGGTCCGGGTTTGGCCTGCCAAGAAGCTGCGGGTTGGGTTTTTGCATGGTTCTGGAACCCAAACAAACCGTTGTTCCTGTCCAAACCCGGACCGCTGGCAGGTTACCCAGACCCGTTGCTGACATTTCCTGCACCTGTGATCTGAGACTGGGGTTCTTGGGAGGCTGAAACTGCACCTTAGGATGGTAACTGTAGTTCGCCCAGAAGGGTGTCATCAGTGTGGAATGGTGGATGGAGTGGTTATACGCGAACTTTGCCAGCGGTAACCATTCAACCCAGTTGTCCTGCTCGTAATAGCACAATGCGCGGAGGTATTGCTCCATCATTCAGTTCCACTGTTCGGTTTGACCGTCCGTCTGCGGGTGGAACTCGGACGATAGGGGGTGATTGATACTGAGGTGGGTGCAAGCTCTGTCCCAAAATCGACTGGTAAACTCTTTGACGCGATCGGTGGTGATATTGTCTGGTACACCTGGTTTGCAGATCACCTGTTTGATAATCATTTGTGCTAGCTATGGGGAGTCAATGTCTTTTCTGCAGGGGAGGTAGGTCGCGATTTTACTCAAATGGTCGACGATTACCAAGATCCCTGTGTATCCCGATGCCATTGACTCTGACAAGTCGGTAACGAAATCCATGGTAAGTCCCACCCAGGCAAGAGAAGGCGGTGACAGTGGCATGTTGAGTCTGTAGCGTGCATGACGCGCTGCTTTGATTCGGTGGCACAACTCACAGCCAGCAATGTCCTTCGGTATGTCTGACTCCATCAAAGGCCAATGAAAATCTTGTGATACTAGCTCGGCTGTCTTCAGGGCTCCGAAGTCACCGGATTCAGGGTTGTCGTGGAACAGCCTCGTCACTCTATGGCGGAGTGCTGCGGGCACATATATTCTCCTCTCATAGGTCAGAGCTCCATTGATTGATCTCCATTGACTCTCAGCTGCGGTTGAAACATCGACCAAGGTTGGCCGTATTTCTGTGGCTAAAAAGTCAGTCTCCTGGGCCACCTTGATTTCCGGTAGAAGGTCACCACATGATTCGGTGATCGTAGTCGCTGCAATGGTGGCCCGAAGCTTTCGCGTCCTATTTTCATGGCCGATCTTTTGGTCGAGTCTCCGCAATGGTCCGTCTGCTGGGTTCTTCTTGCCATCCAGGTGTTCGATAATAACGTCATATGAACAGAGGATCTCTGCACATCTATCCTGCCACCGGGATAGCACTTTTGGCGTTTGGAAATATTCTAGGTTCTTATGGTCGCATTGTATGAGGACCTTATGATTCGCTCCCTTGAGGTAGTGGCGCCATTGCTTCATAGTCTCCAGGATGGCCAAGAAGTACCGATCGTATGTGTCGTAGTTCTGTTTGGCACCTGTGCATTTTCGAGAGTAGGGGTTGACCGGTCTGAGAATCCCGAAACCGTCATACCAGTTGAGAATGCTGGCTATGGTGTAGCCTCATGCATCGGTGTGCAGAATAATTGGCTTTGCCAGGTCGAAATGGTTGAGAATTGGTGCATTGGTAAAGGCCCTTTTCAACTTCCGAAATGCAAGTTCGGCATCCCGAGTCCATTCCCATTTGAGCTGTTTAGGCGTCCTGGATATCTCTGCTTTCTTTAGCAGGTCTGATATCAGTGTTGTTACCATTGCATAGTTCCTGATACACCGCCAGTGGAAGTTCGCGAACCCAGGCAGCACTTGCACATCCCGAACGAACTATAGGGTTGGCCAATCCTCGATCGTTGATATACGGTCGGATTGCATGCTGATCCCATCCGGGCTAATGACAAACCCGAGGAAGCCGACTTCTGTTACTCCGAAATGTGACTTCTCGGCTTGGGCGTAGAGGCCTAATTAATATAGCCCTTCGAGCACTTTTCGTACCTGTTCTCGGTGCGCCTGCTCATTGGTCGAGTATATCGGTATGTCCTCGAGGTAGCACACAGCAAAGTTGTCAACAAACAGTCGTAAACAGTTGTCAATATAAGCTTGGAATGTAGCTGGTGCGTTTGTCAACCCAACCAGCATGACTTGGTATTCAAACCGACCGTACCGGATGCAAAACGCGGTTTTGTACTCGTCGCCTTCCGTGTTTCGGATGAGGTGATAGCCATTTGCAAGGTCCAGTTTCATGAAGATTCGAGCTCCGTTCAACCTGTCAAGCGTCTCCGAGATCAGTGGGAGGGGATATTGGTTCTTCACCGTGGCTCTATTAAGAGCTTGGTTGTCCACACACAGTTGCAGCCCACTGTCCTTCATCTTCGCAAGTAAGATCGGTGCTGTCGCAGGCGATGATAATCACTGGATGAATGTTTCGGCTAGGATTGTTTCGATGTAGGCATTGAGAGTTTCCAACTTGACTTCCAAAAGGTTACAGATATATGGTATATTGAAGCCTGGTTCCAGGTTGATTGCGTGGTCAATTGGCCGGTGCAGTGCAAGTGTCTCTGCCCTATCTTTGCTGATTACGTCCGCATAGTCCTTGTATCTCACGGGGATACAATCTCCATCATCAGTAGGTACAGTACCTGTTCCGGCATCTGCATTTAAGCCTCTTATCTCCAACTTGGGATTTGGGATGTTTGGAAGGAAGGCCCGGGAATTGCAGGTCAAGCCGTTCGTCCAGAATCGAGCCAAACCTCACTAGTCCACAACTCCCATTGTGACTCGGCGAGCCAGTAGCAGTCATTGAAGGATCTGAGGTTGCTCTTCTGCCACACTTACCGCCGCTACTCCCTGCTCGCTCGTCCAGCCCTTTCCGTTGATAGTCTCAATCTCACCTGGATTTCCCAAAGTGGTGACCGCCATTGTCCCTGCCAGCAGTCCACTGCATTCCCCAATTCGTAGGGCGAATGTCTCGATGGTCTCATCGCTAGCGATGAGATCGTTGAATGCAGTTGCTCCGAGTATTTCAATATCTGGTGTAGGACTGTCCTCACAGCTCTCCCTTGGTTATCCATCTGGATCCACAGGGATCTCCGACGTCGATTTGATTGTCGGTGTACTCCCACCAATGTCTGGCAGCCGTATGTTAGTACTTTCGTCATCCCGACCTTCGTACCACTGCACTATCATACCTGATCTGCATGTCTCCCCTTGGCCACGTCAGGTTCTCAATGAAGTTGATCGACCAGCAGCCCAGTCAATCTCCGGCTTGCGGGGAGTGGCCCCCTAGTGTACTGGTATGGCCTTGCTACCACTATGCTGTTCTTTATGGGTTCAAATCCCGCCACTCCCCCCACCCGAGCAGACTCCCTGGCAATTACAGGTTGATGTCGCACGAACCGAGTTCCCTGTGTCAAACTCACCACAGGTCGAGCATACGAGAGATTAGTAATGGGGGTGGGGTAGGTGGAGTTTCAATGGCCTTGTGCCCTCCACCGGGTAGCGGGAAGTGGGAGGGAACGACTTTGCCTGAGTCAGAAGTAGGTGCTGTGTGAGCTAGTTTGGCCGTAGTTTAGCCGACGGATGGACAGGAAGTTTCCGATGGACAGGGGTATAAAAAGATGTTAATCAAATGCCATGACCACCAGTGGTCGGCCGGCTTATGGTAACTTAGCTGGGCACCCCTTCGGGGTGAATGCAAAATGATTACAAACAAACAAACAAATCTCCGGCTTGCGGGTTTTGAACCATGCAAATCCCAGAACTAGATCGTATGCTCTCATTGGAACGACCAGCACCTCCGGTTCGTGGACCCGGGCTATATGATCCATATATTTCATCGTCATCACCGTCTTTTGTCTCTCGCTTGAATGCGCGATCACCTAACCATCAAGGCCATGAGTTGTGATGTGCGCATCTTCGTGTGGTAGTCCAAGTCTATTGAAAAGTTGTGGAGACATGAAGATGCTTGTAGCAGCGAAGTCAATGAGTGCTCGTATTCTCTGCAATTCTCCGTGTTGATCACATATCTGGACTTCAGGGACAATGTGCGATGAATCCGGTCTTGCCGTTCCACACCATTATCAACTAGACATGAGCGCTTTCAGACTCACTAAGGCAACCCTCGGCCTTGGTGCAATCTGATGCGGTTGAATTCCCCCTAATGTTGCCATCAACACCCTCGTACCCAATGACTCCAATCCAAACTCCTGCACGTCCAGCCGCTCCCGCCGAGCTAGATACCGAGAGAGGTAACCAAGTTTTTTGGTTGTTGACTATCGAAGGAGCACTGGCGTGTGATTTTTTGTCCGTCTCCTGGAGGAGCAAGGTTTTCGGGGAAGTTGGCGTGTGTATTGTTTGTGCACCAGAATGTTTTATGTTTAGGTGACCCACAGCATATGCATTGTCCTTCCGACTTCCGAGTTTCATAGGGCTCTGGCGAGACCCAGGGCGCGGGAGTGCGTTTATCATCCTTGGACGACTTTGACTTCTCGGGTTTCGGTGCTTCGCCTGGCCCGGATATGGATGGTTGGAAGTTGCGTTTCTTGTTGCCTTGTTGAGATGATTCTCCTGACTGCTTTTGCTGTTGATGTCGCTGCTGCTGTTGGGGCTTTTTCCCGTCCGGCTTGACCTCTGAATCGGCGGCTCAGTCGAAAAGCTCTTCCATGCTGTTGAATTTTCCATTCTTTAGGGAAAACGGCTTGATCTTGGACTTAAGTCCTGGTCATAGTTAGTGTTAGCAACGGGTCCATATTGCCGGGTCGTTTCCGGGTCCTGTACCTCCCGACACTGGACCGTGGCAACAGGTCTTACCACACGAAAAACCCGGACTGTTGGAAATGGGCTGGTTTTACCACCAAATACCCGGCATTTCAAGTTCACAATTTTGGCTCCAATTAACCATTTGAGTTCTGATCGTATCACAACACAATCAGTACATAGATTGTGCAGTTCTAGTCGCTCTTTCACCTCCCGGTGTCAGATTTGCGATCCCACAAGTATTCGTTGAGTCACGATCGAAAACCCGCAAATTTTGCGTATAATCCGATATTATTTCCCAACCACTCAACAAATATCAGTTGGATTGCAAATTTGAATGCAAGAGGTGAAAGAGTGGCAAAAGCTGAACAATTTACGTATTGACCATGTCATTATATGATTAAAACTCATATACTTAATTAGAGCCAACACTGTTGAAACCGTATATTGGGAACTGCTGTCCGGTTCCAACCCGGCCAGATACCCACGGTTCTTTGTCCGGTCCAGGTAACAAACCCGCCAAGACAAAGCGGGTTGGGTTTTTGGCAGGGTCTGGAACCCAACAGAACAGAACCACTGGACAAAACCTGGACAGCTGGTGGGTAACCCGGACCCGTTGCTCAGACTAGTTGTAGTCCGCTCCAGGCGATTTCGTAAAGGTTCTTGTCGTTCGGTGGGAGCCATCCCGCTGCTATCCAATTTGCTGTAATTCGATTGGCATAGACTCTCACTGGTTCATTCGCTTCTTGAAGGAAGTCGGGCATACACTTCATTGCTGTGTTGAGTTTTCGGTCCTTGTCGCCATACATGATTTGCATTTCTTCCAAGAATGCCTCGAAATCATGCAAACAGGGATCTTAGTGTCTCCGTGGATCTCAAAACCCCTCCCCCGAATCGGTCATCTGTGTCTGTCTCTGTGCCGGGTCCGGGTGATTCTTCCATGTGCCTAGAAGGCTGGCTGGATATTTGACTTTGTCGGGATCTCCATGCAGGAATAAGTGCGCGTGGGATTGGAACTTAGATTTTAACGTGTTGAGGAAGTTTTCAAGGTCCGTTGCTCCACGGCAGTACTATTCTGGATGGGTCATATCGAAGATTCTCGTTTTCTTTGCTTCTGGTTGAATAGACTCTCTGCGGTATTCCCGGTTGGCCTCAATCAGTTTGGCATTATGCACGCATAGTTGAGTATTCTGTTGAATGGCATTGTTGGGCATTTCTTGTTGATCCTCCATCATCTTTCGCATAGACGCCATCTCGGATTGCATGGCAGGCTCGGGCTCGCTCGGTTTGTCGCTCAGGCCATCACTCAGGTCATCGGCCAAGTTGGCAGTGTTTTCTTCCTCGTCGTGATCGTTCTCGTCGTGGATCTCATCCCCCGGATGTATGGAGGCTCATCGGGTGAGAATAGGGGTTACTCGACCGAGAGGAGATGGTAGCTTTTTCTTACTCAAACCTATACTAGCCAAGCGCAATTGACCTCTGGCAGCTTTCTTAGGAGGCATAGTAGACGATTGACAATAGAATTGACACGTAAGCTGTTCGTTTCCTGTCGATTGTGTTGTTTTATGACAATAGGGGTCAAACTCGTGTATCCTCGTGAGAGAAACATCTCCGATAACTGAAAATGGACTATAATATAAGGGCACATACGCCTACCTCTAGCCAAAGACATATATATGATAATACGGTTGCACACCAGAGCGAGTGAGTATAGGTGGAGATTATTGTGGTAAGATATTCAATTCTGATCTAAGTGTCGCAGTGGCGACCTATATACAATGGCGCTTACCCAGCCTCGGATCACGTGTCGCCGTTACATATGTTTTTCAATTGTGTACCTCATCGCTCACATGAATACTTGAAATGTCTCCCTACCTTCTGCAGTCTTTCCTGACAAGTACTTCTGTGCCATTTCCTTCACCTCCCGAAACTTAGCTGCAAGATCTTTAAGTAACTCTACTTGTGTATGTATAATAGAAATAACCTCCTACATATCTTCTCTAGTATGTTTCTCTCTTGCCTCTGTCAAGTTCAGGAAAACATCTCCTTTAAACTTCCATTCTTTGTTGAACTCCCTTTCCTCAATGGTGTTGGAATCCAGACTGTGAAGGTTGAACTTGCGGCACAGTATCGGCTCTAGAAATTGTCGCTGCATTGTGGGGTATTGCTGTTTCTGCATCGGTATTTGCAATTGGTATATCACCACCACCGTCTTGATCACAGTCATGTCTTACCTTTGCCCACCTGCCTCATTCATTTGATCTTTCAGGTGGTGGCCCACTGCATATCGAGTCGGTACTACTAAACGAACCATTGGTAATTTCCTGTAGTATGGAATCCGTTGTTGTATGGTTACCATTCCCTCCATTGCAAACCTGCGGATAGCTTCCCCTCAGTTTTCTTCCTCTTGTCCATGTCGCTTGTGCTTCTCAGAAATCGCTGCCTTTTCTTCTGTGTATTTTGCAATATCCATAGTTTACCACTCTAAACAACCTCCAAGACAAATCATCTATAGAATTAGTAAGAATCATAATATACGCAATTGGATACATACCGAGTCTACTGTCAAGTTGAATTTCCACTTGAATTTTTCTCCCTTTCCTGGTATCGCAGTTCGTACCATTTCCTGAAATGCACCCTGTTCCTTGATCTCAATTAAATCTTTCACTTGCTTTTGTACCCACTTATAACTTTTGCCCTCACACCTAATTGGTTATTGTGCTTGAAGTTCTTCAAGTGCTCCTTTCCAGGTGGCAGCTCTCTCTATGTGTGCAGCGCGATATGGCTTTCTCTTCTTAACACACTCCAAAGTATCCCAGCATTCCTCAAAAGAAGTTTTCTCTATTTCAGAACGGAAGCCAACAGGTCTGTCTAAAGCAGCTGACCCCGATAGGTATTCCTCTGGAGTTGCAGGAACTGAGCTATCATCATAATCCAAAGCACCTTCCTCCTTATCATTGAGTTGTACTGTCGCAGGTTAAGTTGCAACCTCCTCACACTCGGTTTCATAGATCTAAAATACCTTGACAGGCTCAATGTTTTTATCGGGGGTGATAAGTTGAGCGACATCCATCTAGAGTTCAATTAGTACCAATCAATTAGAGTCGCAGGTCGCAGGCAATAGATATAGAGTACCTTAAAGCACTTGAGAATCTGATGCAGATGGCGTTCTGCAAGTGGGAGTCCGGTACCTGTGGATTTGTTGCTATTGCTGCCATGGTAGATGTATTGGAGTTGTTGGTTGACATCACAGGGGATGTTGATCAGACACATCACTTCCTCTCCTTCTCTATCAACCGCAGCTTACTGCGCAGCCAAGAGCAAGAAATTTGGACCGTGAATTTTAAATTTACCCAGGGCCCAGTCTCTAATTTAGAAATCTAACACACATCCGCCAGGATCACTTAGTGTACTTAGTCGCAAACTCCGTTAACTCAGTGCTTCCTCAACTTCAACGCCACCCAAGCCAACACCCTCAATCCGACGATAATCGCTACCAAAATACCTACCCACATCCCCTCCCTCTTCCTCGCATACCCGAGACTCCTCAACACCGCACCCCCCTCAATCCTCCCTTCCGCCTGCAGCTTCGACGCATACATACACTGCCACCCCCCATCGTCCACATGTTCACATGTATACTCCCTCCCTTCAAATTCGTTAAACATCATCCCCTGGAACACATACCGCTGGTAGTTAATCCAGTAGAAGGTATAGTACCAGAAAACATTCAGCACCTTCTCGGGCACCAAAAAACCGCCAACACTCATCCACAGTCCGTTCGTGAACGCGGTTATCGCCAGTGCAGCAACAAATATTGGGACGATAGAGGAGATCAGAATCACCAACGACTCCGCGGCGAGAAGGTCCAGGAATAGCCACATAACGTATTTTCCGAAGCTCGTTGCGTCGTGGCGGAAGTTGACGAGGAAGACGGTGATGAGGGAGAATAGGACGGTGTTGAGAAGGATAAAGGGGATGCCGATTAGGAAGTTTGAGAGCAGGAAGGATGTGGGGCCATAGAGACCATTGTGTCGCTCTTTGAGGTATGAGGTGTAGTCTTCGAGGAAGGCGGGAATGTAAGCGACGGCCATGAAGGACATGAACGCGCCGGAGAAAAAGATGGCGTTGATGAACGGCTGGATGTTTGTTTGCGAGGAGTCGAGGCGGAGCCAGACTGTGCCCATGAGGAAGGCGAGGCCTAAGTTGTGTTAGCCGAGAACAATGTATGTGGATGGTTGCAGGAGCATACCCATATACATAACAACCCTGATCCAATACGCCAACACATCCCGATACGACTTCAGCCAAAGCCTATGCAACAACACCGCTGTCTTCTTCACCGAACTCCCCTCCGTATTCTCCTGCACGGCCTGGAACTTGCCCTCCTCTTCCCCCTCCTCCACAGCCTCCCTCTGCAGCGCCTTCGCCTCAGGACTATTCCCCCATGCCTCAATGAGCCTATTCAGCGTCTCTGTCGCACCCTCGTTGAAGTCAACATTACATGAATCTAGCAGAAACTCTGCTGGGTTAATCATAGTCGGAACCGGCACTCCGATGGAATTGAAATACGGCACCACTGACTCTATAGGGCCAGAGTACACCATTTGCCCGCGAGACAACAGCGCCAGTTGCGAGAAGAGACTGAATGTTGCGGTCGATGGTTGGTGGATCGATGCTATCACAACGATTTTCTCGGATTGCGCGATGTTGCGGATGTGTGACATTACCTCGTAGGCGGCGGTGGAGTCTAAGCCACTTGTCTACATTCTCATCAGCAGGGAGTAGGGGGATGGGAAGGGTACATACCGGCTCGTCGAGGAATAGGATCTTGGGTCGAGTAATCAGCTGGCTGGCAACACTCACTCGCCGCTTCTGTCCTCCAGATATTCCCTTCTTCACTGGAGTCCCGATCATGGTGCTCTCTTGTTTCTCGAGCCCGAATGCGCGGATCAGCTCCCCGACTCTTCCCCCACATCTCCTGCTGTTGAGGGATAGCCGAGCCGCGAACTCGATCGTCTCTTTCACCGTCAAGGATCCTTTGCTTCCGTCAGCAAAGCTGCTCTGTGGGCTCTCTCGACGGCTTACCAATCAGCGCATCCTCCTGCTCCACATATGTACTTATGCTCCTCAATGTCGCAGAATCGAATTTGCGTCCGTCGATTAGAACATCCCCCGACACCTCCGCGTTAGCAGCGGCAGGTCGTCGTGCGAGGACATTGAGGAACGTTGTTTTCCCCGAACCAGACGGACCCATCAGAGCGACCATGTCCCCTGTATCTGTTAGCGATGATAAGGGAAGGGGGGGGGGGGGGGGGTGGTACCAGGGCGGGCACTCCCGGTGACATTGGAGAGAATGGATATAGGTTGTTTTGTCTTCATGTCCGGAACAGTGACGGTGAGGTTGCGCCATGAGAACGAAGAAAGCGGTTCAGTCGGGTAGGATTCAAGGTCGATCATTTCGCCGGTCGAGGACGTCATTGTGGTCGTGTTGGGGTGGTCTCGAGGAGGGAAAGTTGGGTTATATGAAGTGATCGATGGTAATAGGTAAGACAAAATATACATTGCCGAATGTTGATGAAGTAGGATTTGGTGTTGCACTACATATGTGGGGTGGGTCACTAATTAAATATATGCGCCCTGCAGCTGTGCATCATAGACATGACTAAATCTCACTTGCGGCTGATTGTTCTCGGCGTTTTCTTGCGATGACAGGTCGGAGGGTGCGCTTGTAAACAGGTCCGCCTCCTGACTGACGAATATTTTAGGCATAAGAATAGTTCGAGGACGCAGAGAATGAGCGGAGGGTTATTGACGCTAGCTGTGCTTCGGTTACTTACTTAAGAGATTACTCGCAAGGCCACCCAATGAAATATCCGCCGAGGAATGTCCCGAAAACTCGGGCTTATTTTGCAGGTTCAGGGTTACACCACAGCATGCTCCATGAAGAAGCTACCGCCGACGGCATGGATTTATGCACCGGATACGCAAGTAAGCAACACCACCCCCGTAAATCGATATCAACGCTAATATCTCCTCTACTGGGCACCCGAGCCCCAAATTCACGTTCAGTATTCTCACCAACTCGGTCAATTAGCTGCATTAGCCCATTGTCTCCATTGTGTGGGTAACGACGGTATTTGGTTGGGTAGCTCCAGATCCGCATGGCTGCATCCTAACAGAACTCACTTTGGTGGGGTTTCGGGAGAACGCGGTCATTTTTGTCTCGGGAGCTAGAGGGCTCGGTGGATCGTCTCCAATGGCGCCGGGTGGTAGGGCGGCGAGGTTTTCCGAAAAGCCGGGAAGTGTGAAAGGACCAAGTACAAGACCTAAATATTACCCGACCCACCTTTCCACAAGAACTTGAGAAATTATCCAACTGTGATACGGAAGTGTGAGAAGAGAAAAGGAGGTGCCGTCTATTCGAGCCGAAGGCTATCTTATCACATCCATTGTCACGATCTAATCTAATCCATCAAACGTCAGTCTCCTCTGACGGCAGAGCACTTCTACGACATTTCTGGCAATAAGACCTCTACTAATGTCAGGGTGGCAAACCTTGGGGTGGAAATTGGCCTGGATGCTAATGGTTATGCTGGAAAGTATGGGACTTCTATGGGTGTTTGGCGCTTGAGGGCACAACCTACTACCTTAACGCAACTGCGGTTAATCTTAACATGGGGCCACATCATGATTTGTTAGTCTACAATTTAGAGTCCGGCTCGTGGAAGAATAAGATATTGTCGGTAGGGAGTATAGGTCCGGGAGTGTTGACGCATTTTAGGGTCGAGGGCGATGTGTTTTCTTGATATCGTTTGATGGGTCACGAGCTTTTCCAAGAATCTTTGACTCTTTCCCTCCTGCTCAGAAACAATCTTCTGATTCCGTAAAGCGGAGTATGAGTGAACTTCTACAGCACCAAAACATCATATGTTTTTCGTACCTAATGCTCGAATATAAACTCTTCTTTTCCTAGATGTCATAAATATGTTGGGTTATACTAGCGTGGATGACAACTGCAGTCACAATTATAATTTACGGTGGCTTAGATGGAGATGGTGTCTCGCTCGACTTAGTATGCGCGCTTTCTATCCCCACGCTCGACTAGGTGCAACTTAAGCCTAAAAACTCGACCAGCTCCCCACAGGAAAGATGTTGTCCCAGTTGCATATGCTCATTGGGAAAAAATATACAGTCATTATACAAACTACCCTCCGAAATCTCGAATTATACAGACTATCCCGTACTCAAATTATTATACAAATTACCTCCCTGTGACCAATGGCTCTTTAAGATGGCCGAATTGAAATGCCCTACAATATCAAAATATGCGACTTAGGTATGCAGGCAAGTACAGCTCTTTGCATAGTGACCGAGGATTTTATAAGTGAGCACCATGATAGGAATATCCGGGAGTCTACAAATAGTTTTGGTTGAAAATTACAGTATTGGCTATATCTAGTGGCTTAGTGACTAGGCCATAGCCTCATGCGTATACAGCCTAAGAATTGTGCATTATGGTAGCTGATTGTCAGCAATGTATGTTATCTGAGAACTTCAAGTTGGATGGTTCCGGTGGTGGTAGTGCTGGAGGAATTCGCAGTGAGCAAGTCATGGTGAGAAAGGGTTTCAATCATCAAGCTAATTAGGAATCACGGTCTATGCACAGAGGGTGGTGTATATAAAAATCCGGGATGAGGAGGGTAGTCTGTATAATTCGAGATTTCGAAGGGGTAGTTTGTATAATAGCTGAAAAATATATGTTCGGCTGGAGCGGCTTTCACTCGAGTTGCGATACAAACGGCAATGCAGCATATCTATTCGACATTAGGAAAAGTGAAAGGGTAACACGTTTGAGCCTAAACAAGAATACGTGGTCCCCGAAGAGATGGTCGGAAGGTATTTTTTCTGGGCAGAATGTATCTAGATATTGGGAAAGAACTCACGCAACGGAAAGGGTGGTACGACAAAACTTGCGCCAGATGGAGGCGGAGGATCCGGATATGCCGAGCTCAAAAGGTTGATGAAGTTCACAGTTGTCAATACCCTCTCAACATCTCCCCGCCCTCTTCCTCACGTGCCGAGCCGAAGAAATCAACCGCAGATAGCATTGTCGGTAGAACAGTCGGCGAAATTACACTCCTAACAACACTCAACATCGCCTTCCACCTGTATTGCTGCAGGAAAAACCGACAACTCCGAGTCATGGCTAGATATTCCCTGCCCCCAGCTGACTGCATTCTCCGCTGCCAATCTACGGCCATGGAACCGCCGATAGTGCCCAACCGCTGGCTTTTTCAAGACCGTTTTATGATACTGATCACGAGCATTAGTTGGGCACTGAACGACCCGTAGTTGAAAGCCAAGGGGATAGGCATCGACGACGTGGGTAGACGAATATGTATTATCATAGCGTACAGAATTCATAGTTGATCTTAAAGTCCTTCCACTTGGACTGTAGGCTATAGTAATCATGGGACTGATACCTCACGCCGATGGGAGTGAAGTACGAGTACTCACTGGTGACCTAGACCCTATTTTCTACGAAGCACTTGCCTCAAGCCCGCATTGTGACTCGGAAGATATTGCTTTTAGTATAAGATTATATACATTGAAGTTAGGGAGGGTGTATCTAAGCAGTAGTGACTTGTTCCGGCTCTCATAAAACAGAGAACTCATGCTGACTATCTGGCAATCCGTTCTACATTAGTGTATACCCAATGTCACTGTTCCCCTAGCACCTCCAATCTCACCTCCTTTCGAACGAAACTAATCGCTGAGACCGATATATGACAGAAGTAGCGGAAATGGCCTCCGAAGCCTAAACGTTAAGAGGTCTGTTGCTGGAGTGCTGGACGACTAAGATGGAATGATGTGGAAACTTTTATAGTTCAATACATTCAGGAAGAGCAGGTTAGGAGTATGGACGCAGGATAGTAGAGATAATCGTTTTCGGGAGTTGGTGGTGCAGTATGGATGGTAGGATGAAGACAACAAGAAACCCTACGGCCCCGGATCCAGACAAGGAATGAGAATAAGTGGTCAAGTGAAGAGAGTCGCTTTTGGAGACAGTCGGGTTTTCTGTCACCGTGGATCTCGTTAAGTTTTGTGTTGTGGAATTTAGTATCAGCACATTCGGTATTTCAGGATTCAAAATCTATTGACATCTGACCGACTGAGTCCTCCTCCCAGACATCGTAATAACCTCAAACCTTCTAACTATATCCAAGACTATCTCTCCACTCAATCCTGCACTTTCCTGACTAAGAATAGGATCTCTATGTACAACGGGGTCATCAATTTTCGCAAATATCCCCCACATTCACCCCTTGAAAATCAGCAAAAGTTGTTTGCTGTAAAACACAGCTACGAGAAGCAATCATACCTAGCTAGTACGCATAGCTGTATTTCAAGATATCAATTACGATTTATATGCATTTTTAATTCAGCCAAATAATTAAAGCGGTGCGCGTAACAGCAATCAATAGAGACACGGCCCTGTGGTACAAACAATTCTATAAAGGCGAATTACAAATATTCTAATTGGGTAGAGTCAAATTTTATAATTCATTTCATCACTGACGAATTCCACAATTGTACAAAATCGAATTCACAAAATTGATTTTGACTTGGTATAGGATTGTTGAATTTGATCAAATTACTAATTAGATACTAGCATGGTGGACTTTTTACGATATCAGGCAGATCACCTAGACTTCTGCTGCGTATCCACCACTGTGTATCTTGATTTGGTGCTGCTGTGTATCTGCCGCTGTGTATCTGCCGCTGTGTATCCACCGTTGTGTGTCCGCCACTGTGTATCTGCCACTGTGCCTACTGTGTTGTATATCCACTACTATATCTGCTGCTGTTCATCTACCAGTCTGTATCCACTGCTGTGTATCTGCCGCCATGTATCCGCCACTGTGTATATCATGATGTGTATCTTGAACTACTTCTGTATATCTGCCGCTGTGAATATGTATCCTGACCTGGTACTGTATATCTGGTTGTATATCTGTCACTGTATATAAATCTGCCATGGTGTATCTGCCACTATATCTACTGTGTTGTATATCTGCTGCTGTATCAGCCGCTGTGTATCCGCTGCTGTTGATCTGACGCTGCTTTCCGCTGCTGTTTATCTGACACTGGTATCCGCCGCTGTGTATCTGCCGCTGTGTATCTGCCGCTGTGTATCTGCCGCTGTATATCTGCCGCTGTATATCCACCACTGTGGATCTGCTGCTGTTTATCTGCCACTGTATCTACTGTATTGTATATCTGCCACTGTATCTGCGCATCGACAAAAGTGCAAATCGGCTATAGGCTGCGCTAAGCGCACACCCGCAGCTCATAGCAAGCTTCCCGTGGACCCCTGCACGATGCGCAGCTTATAGTCATCTATAGTCGATTCATAGAGATGTGCGCGTGGGCCTATGGAACTATATACGGCTGGCGGCCAGAGATTGACCTATATCTGTCTTTACTGCCTGCAGCCTTCGCTGATATACCGGTACTGTACACACTATCGCTGCGAGTCCGGATGAGAGCCCGCTGGCAATTGATAGCCTGCTCTAGAGCCAGCTTAAAAGCCTGCTTGATAGCCTGCTTGAGAGAGCCGCGTTTGAGAGAGCCGCGCTTCGGGAGGAGTAGAGTTTTCCACGGGAAGCTTTTGGCCGATAGCAAACGCTGAGTTTGGGGAAGCTTTGGCTGATAGAAGGCTCTAAGTCTGTGGAAGCTTTGATGCTAACGTTGACGTAGCTAACCTACCTGTCTAAGTGCTTCTAGCACTATGATCACCATCACCGACACCACCATCGCCATCGTCACCATCACCATCATCACCATCAGCCCCGGACCGAATGCTCACACATACACCTACAATCTGTGGGAAGCGGGCAGCAGATTCCGCTTGAAATCTGAGTTGGAGATCTGCTCTCCCCAAGATCCAATCGTCTAACTTTCTTGCAGAATCTAAGGCTGCAATTGTCAACACTATGACCATGAGGCATCGTGAGGTCTCGTTGCGGTGGCCATGCTAAAAATAAGGTTCAGACTATGATATCAACCGACGTCATGATTTCCGCCACCGCCACCGACTCCCACCACCCGCCACCCACCTCCCAGTGCCTGGCGCCTGCAACTCAGCAAGTCTCCGGATCGAGCACCCAGGACCATACATGGGAGCATATAGTCAAGTGAGATTGGGAGTGTCTTGCCTCTTGCGAGTGTACTTGGGAGCATGTTCGGGAGTGTGCTTGAGAACGTCTTGAGAGCTTACTTGGGAGCGTATAGTCAATCAGGCTGGGAGTGTGTCATCGAGTGCAATTGGGAGTGTACTTGAGAGCGTGCTCGGAAGTGTGCTGGAGAGCGTCTTAAGAGCTTACAGGGAGTGTACAGTCAAGCAGGCTTGCAATTAGAAGCGTCCTTGAGAGTATGCCCGGGAGTGTACTTGAGAACATTCTCGGAGGTGCACTTGGGAGCGTACTGGGAGTGTACTTGAGAGCCTCTTGGAGTTTACTTGGGAGCTTATACTCAAGCAGGCTGGAAGTGTGTCACCGAGTGCAATTGGGAGTGTACTTGAGAGTGTGCTCAGGAGTGTGCTTGAGAGCGTCTTGAGAGCTTACTTGGGAGCGTACAGTCAAGCAGGTTGGGAGTGTGCCATTGTGTGCAATTGGGAGTGTCATTGAGAGCATGCCCGGGAGTGTACTTGAGAACGTACTCGGAGGTGTACTTTGGAGCATGCAGTGAAGTGCATTTGGCAGTTTGGTTTCTTGTTGAATCCAGCATGATGTATAGTATCAAGCGCACACAATCGCATACGTATCATAGTAATCTAGTCAATGTGCAGGTCCCTAAGACCTCATAGTGCCACGCTTCAAATATGCTATGGATGACCGTCCCAAAAACAGCTTCTTTATGAGTTACGTGTCGCGTAAGGTCATGTTTCCCGGTGCTGCTGTATATCAGCCACAGTGTCTGCTGTGTTGTATTTCCACTGCTATATCTGCCGCTGTATATCCACCGCTGTATATTAACCTCTGTATATCCACCATTTTGTATCTGCCACACTGTATCTGCTGCCATATATCTGCCACTGTGTTTGCTGTGTTGTATATCTGCCATTGTTTTTGCCATTGTAGATCTACCGCTGTGTATCCGCCCCTGTGTATCTGCCCCTGTGAATGTGTATCTTGATTCGGTACTGTATATCTGGCACTGTATCCGCCACTGTGTATCTGCCACTGTATATATATCTGCTACTGTATATCCTCCACCGTATAGCTGCCACTGTGTCTGCTGCATTGTTGATGTTGGCATGAGATTTGGCCCGGTGGCTTGCAGCCCCCATGGGCCTCGCCTGCCCCCTTGCCGAGGAGCAGGCCTAGCTTCGGCACTAGTACTCGGTTTTGGGCTCCGGTTGTGATACTGGGCTTCGCCGAGTATGGTCTTTTCTCTGTATATAAGCCTGCCGTTTTCTCTCTTTAGATGGATAGACAATTGAGCTTCTTCATTCTTTCTCTTTTGCTCTCAACAGTTGAGAGTGATCAAGTATATAGAGAGATTGAATTATCTATCATACAAAAGTAATTGTCTACCGAACTATCTAATGGTAGTATCCATGCCTTTATATGCCTAAGAAATTTGAAGGTTGCTGGAGATGGTAGAGTGGCGCCGGCAGTGGTGGAGAGTGAAAATTTGTGAATGAGTCCACACAAATGACTCAGTGCATTAGCAAGCACTCTCCAATCCTTTCTAGCAGCTTCGATGGCGTTCTAAAAACTTGTAGGTCTTCAGGATAAATCCTGAGTCAACATGTGGATATCCGCCACTGTACCCGCCACTGTATCTGCCACTGCCATACGCGCCACGTTGCAAGTTCACCCGACCAATGAGAATGCTTCGAGCAGACAAACCAAGTGTATAACTATTAGATGAATCAGATCTAGCTAGCTATATATATACGTATATACATATATATGTACGTATACGAGTTGACTGCAGTACAGAATGCTGTGCACATAGGTACCGAGCTATCTGGCGTAAACGTGAGCATCTTGATTTTAATCCCATGATATTAAAAAACACGTTTGTCAATCTACAAGCAAAGATCTGTCACCAAGCTGTCTATGTACATGAGCTGTTTGATGACTGCGATTGACGATTACCATGAGGGATACGATCTGATTAGCATTAATAATGGCTTGCGCATTTGGAGGCCCTGTAATAAGCACTATTTGACCATTCTCATCAACCTGCACAGCAAGCTTGCAGATGCAGATCAGAAGCTTAAGGTGTTGATCAGCACCAGATGAAGTAAACAGCAAGTCAACACATCCAAAGTTCGTGATTTGAACCTTGTGCCATTGGTGTTTGCATGCGCATATGAGAAGTAGCGGATATGAATTGCAGTTCTTGTTACTCTGGACAATTCGAGGTAGGTTGAACGAATATCTGCTGCATATGTTTGTTTGTCAGCTGCTGGGTCATTGATATGACAGTGTTTCTACAGGTGGACTTTAATCTGGCTTTTGTGGGACTGATTTGAGTACGGTTATCACGTGGGTTGGTTTAGAGTTTCGCAGCGGAGCCGCATGCACTTTAGTTCTTGTGTACGTGTCAATTAGACTTAGAGAGACAAGTTCAGTTCGGTCAAGAGAGACTCAGCACAACAGACCCGTCACATCAGCTTTGCGGCAGATTATAATCTATAGACGGGATAGTAACACCATAGAAGTCTCTCAACCTAGTGCGTTGAATACTAGTTAGTGTATACAGGGGACTTTGAATAGTGAAAGTTGTAGTATTGGACTCCGTGTCTGCTGTTTCAAATGTTACTTCGGGTTTCGTATATGCCGCCAACTTCTTTAGAACCGAAACAAACAGAGCTTCTACTCCTAGATCAGCTATATCAATATTTCTTTTATCATTATCCACTGATTAGGCCGGATAGGTTCAAGATTCGTAGAAAGTTGGATGCTCTTTAGCTGCTCATTGCGTAATATTGATAGAGACATGTCGTGGTTTGCAGTGGAGCAGAGCTTGGCCCGTGAGACAAGTATCCGCAAACTCTCTCCATTGCCCAATGACTGTTTGCCCAAAGCGGCCCAGCCCATTTGATACTGTCGGCAATATGTATCAATGCATGAAACACACTCCTGTATGCAGAGAGATGAGCAAGCATATACTAGTAGTAGTCTTGCTCGTAATGGTATGGACGTGGATGAACGTAGCATGCAATTCGACAAGCTGAGCTGTGGTTATGGAATAATCGTAGCCATTGTGATTGCACGTACAAAACACGTCCACTGTTTGTAGTAATGATCATTAAGTCGTCCATCAAGGAGTCCAGGCGAAAAGAGTGTACACCAATTATTCTATTTGGCAGCTTTGAAGTTGTAATGAATGCCGTATATATCATGCACAGCATCCCTAAATGCAAGTGGAAATGTCGAGCGACTGAAGCGCATATCGTTTCCATTGCCTTTCATATCTTGAGGAGTTATGTTGTAGTGATCAGGGTCCCACTATCTGTACGGATAGTGGGACGGATAATCTAGAGGCGTCCCTCCAACAGCCCTAGGAACAAGTGATACCAATGTAGAAGGAAAGAGCATGTGACTTGCAACAGCTATACCCATATCAGCCTTTCCCGTTTTCTATAGACTACTAGCGTCAATTCCTTCATCCTCTAGTCCCCTCTTATTTCTGTAAGTCCAGTTCTCTGGGAAAGCGCCTAACTGTACCAACCGAGAAATCCTTGCGTTCCGTGACTTGGCGAGTGAACGCTGCGTGGTTACATGCACCAGTCCACATGCTTCGAAAATGGGACGATTAGTGGGGTGGAATCCACGCCTTCGCCATGATGGCGGCGGGAATGTATGGCCGCAAGCGACCGAATGCTATGATTACACAACAACCTACCCCCATGAAACGCATGGCTGTGAACTATTCCGTTCACTATTATACTCCCTATTCCTTTGCTGTATTTTCGGGCCTGTGTTATCTGAGCTACTTCTAACTTGCGTGACCTTGTGTATAACTCAATAAGAAGGAAGAGAAGGGGAAGGAGGGTAAAGGAAGGAGATCTACCCACCTGGCCGGTCATCCGGAGGGAGATGGGAATTGGGCACTTTCATACTCAAGTTAGAGTGAATACAGTATGACTAAAACAGACAAACAAATAAAGAAGGAGGGGGGCCGCTCTTATTCACTCCAGCCTACGATAGACTGGTTTCCAGTAACCTCTAGTCCCATCTTGGATTTCTATTCTCAGTCCAAGGCACGACTAAACCAGTCAATCGAAGCAAAAAGTCATTGCCGCCAATCAAGTCTTGTGGAGTTACCGAGCGATCTGGTGAGTAAACGCAATGTGTGATTATAACCTTGCCTGCATGAAAGTACTTGCGGAATATTCCGTTTACTTATCCTACTCGGTATCAGGCCAACGGATCTACGCGTTATCCCGCGTGTGTTATCTGAGCGTTGTCATATTTCCGTGGCCTATTTAACGAGAAGTACAGCTCTAATATGCAGGCATGAAACCGAGGAACTCGCAACAGTACTGAGTAAATCCCAACGTTAACATGCAAGCTGTTGAACCCGTAGATAACATTAACCAAGTCTCAGACATTCAGTTTTAGTACCTTTCTCTGCTGAAGTCTTAGGGGTATATTATTAAGAGCTGCGCTAAGCCTCCGGTTTATACTCTACTCAGGGGCATATCATCAAGAGCTGCACTAAGCCTCAGCTTGTAGCAGCTAGACTCAGCCATAGGGCTACCTAACAATAGCGCACCGCAACTGTCAGACTGACTTTCGCTCTGTGGCTCGCATGGCGCAGTAACTCCGCCTCATCACGTGAGCGCTTGGCACTCGGCCGCAAATGCCATATACGTGAATGCACAGCTCAATTCGTACATATTGCCACCGGAATGAAACGTTTGCTGCTCCGACCGGCCGGGAATAAGCTCTTTAAAAAAGCTTCGCTGTCTCATCTCACGTTTTCCTGCAGGATCCACGCGATCGGGGGGTTTACTACACTCGGCCGGTTGCGCTGCAGAGTAGCAAGGAACCGATTACCGGCCGATCCAAATCGATGCCCATCACACCGGTTGCACACCTCGTAAAGCTTATCAGAAAGGGTTTCATACAGCACATCCACACGGCTTCGAGAATAATGAAGGAACCCGGATTTAGGATCCCCTGCAGCTGACAACATGCGGGAAGCTGTGCAGTTTCTACGCAGTACTTTCGACAAGCCTAAGCAGGAGTCGACTCTAGCTCTACCTTTCCTTTGGCATTCGATGCAACTCGGCTACAACGGGGAAGCTGTCTGCTGTTCAACGGGCAGATGCTTTCGTTGTTAAAAATGCGGGGGACCGAGTGATCCGTATGCAACCGGCGATAGCCGATGGGTACCAATCAAGCTGCGGCGAAATGGCTCAGCACTTCACCGCTATGTGATTTGTCGAAAGCGCGAGTCTGATCCTAATGCATGTCTTCCATCATGCCATTACCAACCGGGCGATAATCCAATCCACTATATTCTATTCGGCCGTTCAGCTACCTCTAGCTCTACCAAGAATAGACTGAGCTTCCCCCATACGCCTCACCTGAACTCTACTTCCTATTAATTGACCTGAATCTCTCTCCTCTTCTTCACCTTTGTCAAACACTCCGCTCTCATCAACACACCGCAACACCCACAACAACTGCAACCATGGGCGTCCTCACCACCGTGCCGCTCACTCTCCCGAGCACAGTGCAGCTCGCAACCCTATCCCTCTCAGCTCTCCGCAATGGCGCACTTCTCGTCGGAATCTACCTCCTTACCCTCGTCGTATACCGTCTCTGGTTCCACCCTCTCGCAAAATACCCGGGACCTTTTCTTGCAAAAATCACGGACTGGTATGTCTTATCGTTGCCGTTGCCTCCAGAAAAGCAAAAAATGGGTCTATGCATAACAGGAATGCTGACACGAGTTCGGCCGACAGGAACACAGCGTGGCACGCCTGGAAAGGCGATCGGTACCTGGACCTGTACAACTCGCACCAAAAATATGGGCCAATCGTTCGTGTCGCACCAAACATGTTGAGTTTCAACTCCGCCACCGCATTGAAGAGTATCTACGGTCACTCTCCAAACTCTCGGAATATCCAGAAGGGACAGTTCTACACTGCCTATCCCGCTGTCAAGGGGGTTCATAACACCCACAATGCGATTTCCAAGATGGAGCATGGGTTTAAACGGCGTGTGCTTTCTGTCGCATTCTCGGAGGCAGCGTTGAAGACGATGGAGGGGGCAGTGCTTGAACTTGTTGATAGACTTATCGATGGTGTTAGGAGGGATGGAGCCAAGGGTGTTGATATGGGCGAGAGATTTTCGTGGTTGACGTTTGATGTTATGGGCGAGCTGTGCTTCGGAAAGACGTTTGACATGTTGCGGGACGAGACTCAGCGGTTCGTGACCGATTTGATCAGCAAGGCTACCCACAACCACTACATTGTACCCTTCCTCCTCCTAACCTGCTGCTTCTCCCTCGCTAACTCTCATAGTGTGGAAACTACCTCCCAATCCGTTTCATGGGTCTCGGCCGCCTCCTCTTCCCCACCATCGCCCGTGACCGCTGGAGGTTCATTGAGCACTCCCGCGCTTGTGCCAATGATCGCATGAAGCTCGACCACGCAGCAAAGAAGGACTTCTTTTACTACCTCCTCGGGGCCAAGGACCCAGAGACGGGTAAGGGCTTCTCCACAAAGGAACTCTGGGGCGAGGCAAACGTCCTCATGATCGCCGGGTCTGACACTACCGCCACCGCCCTCTCTTCCACCCTCTTTCACCTCTGCCGCAACCCTGAGACTTTGATCAAGCTCCAGCACGAAATCCGCACCAACTTCTCCTCACCCGACCAAATCGTTACCGGTAAGGAACTCGCAGATTGTACGTATCTCAAGGCATGCATCGACGAGGCTTTGCGTATGACACCCCCTGTCCCCGGTCTTCTCCCCCGCGAAACCGTCGCGCCATGCAAAATCGACGGCTGCGAGCTCCCTGAAGGAACCGGTGTCGGTGTGCCACTCTACACTATCCACCACAACGCAGAGTACTTCCCCGAGCCATACGAGTACCGTCCCGAGCGGTGGCTGCATAGTGACGAAGCGACGCTTGAGCGGGCCAAGAGCGCATTCAACCCTTTCTCGCTCGGTGCACGGGGGTGTATCGGGAAGAGTGTAGCTTATATGGAGCTGCGGCTTGCGATTGCGAAGTTGATCTGGGGGTTTGAGATACAGCAGGTTGACGTCGATGGGAAGGCTGAAAAGTGGTGGGAAGGTTTCGCGGTCAAAGATGGGGAGTATAGATTGATGGATCATTTCACGTGCAAGAAGGAAGGGCCGGTTGTGGCATTTCAGCCGAGGCAGATTGAGGCATAGGTTGGGGGTTTTTGGAGTTTCGAATTCTTGGGCATGGTATAGGCTGGGTTGGGGTTTGTGTTTATGATGCTGGTTTTAAATCTCTTGTTATTTTTAAGCTTGTTTAATGAGATTTACATTACGAGCGAAGTTGGATTTTATGAATCAAGTGTCCATCAGATGTGTTATCCGTAGCAGCAAGTTGAACCAAGGCGCGGTGTTTTCATGTGATATACTGCGAGAGGCTGGGCACATGTAGCATTGATAACCTCCGTTCCTTCTAATCTAACTCCGCCTTGAGTCCGTAAATATCCGTAGGTCTCGGTCAGTCAATCAATAAACAGTCCGTTCTCATTTCTTATAGATACGAAAGTGATGAGACAAGACACCGGAGATATCGGACGAGACCGATAATGCGTGTCGGCCGGCTGACGGAAACACATGTTTCCAGCGTGTGATCAATGCACAGTAATCATTATCAGCGCAGCTGAAAACGAAAGAAGAGATAGTAAGCTTGTTCGTGGGCTGGCGATAGTAATGTAAGGACCTCCTATCACACCAGGCGATATCGCAGACGAGACCTGAAGGAAATTTCAATATATAAAAAGTGGCTTATACCAGAAGCAATAGCAAAACAAGTCATCATGCACAAAGGAATCGTAAACTCGTGACCACCTAGGACCTCATCAGTCGCAAAGAAAACCTAACCCCATAAACAAAATCCCATGAACTACAAATTCCCTCTCAGCTCCTGCTCCCTCTCAATCGCCTCAAAAAGACTCCTAAAATTTCCCGCGCCAAACCCCGCAAACCCCCTCCTCTGAATAATCTCAATAAACACCGTCGGGCGATCCATCAACGGCTTCGTAAACAACTGCAACAAATACCCGCCCTCATCAAAGTCCAGCAATATCCCCAACTGTCTCAACATCTCAAAATCCTCTTCTACCTGTATCCTACTACTCGCCAGCCGTTTTCTCATCGCACTATAATACGTGTCAGGGACAGAAATGAACTCGACCCCGCGGGCTTTGAGGTTCGTGACGGCAGTGACGATATCGTCGGTGCGTAGCGCAATGTGCTGAACCCCCGCGCCGCCAAAGAAGGAAATGTACTCTTCGATCTGTGATTTCTTTTTCCCGTGTGCGGGCTCGTTAATGGGCATTTTTACGAGTTCATTTGGAGATGCCATGACCACGGATTTCAGTGCTGAGAACTCGGTGCAGATGGATTTGTCGTCTACGCTCCAGAAGCGGTGGAATCCGAGTGCTTTCTCGTAGCTGCGCTGTGTTAGTTAGTTTGGGTGGTGCAGCGGGGGGAAACGCACTAGTCACACGCCTCCTCCATCTCCCCCCAGTTCTGGTTTCCAACACAGTGGTCGATTGCCTCTAACGTGACCTCGGGCAGCACATCCAGCTGCGGCTTGACAACCGCGCGTCTATACCCGGGCAGAAACACGCCGTTATATCGTCGCCGCTCCACAAGTGTGTGCGTAGTGTCCCCATACGTCCTGATAGTTGCCATAATAACCTCGCCATGTTCATCCTTCTCACTCCTCGGTGGACTAACCACCTTTGCCCCGTTTTGTACCGCCTCGCTGTAGACAGCTTCAACATCATCGACTTCAAAGGCAACATCTTTCACCGCGTCACCGTGGGCTATGAGATGCTCGGCTATCTCTTTTAGCAGCTCACGGTCGGCCAGGGAAGCGTCTGGGGAGGTGGGAGAGCGGAGTGGGGATGTGAGGACGAAGATGACAGCACCGTTAGAGATTGCGTGTGAGGCTAAACTGCGACTGCCGGTTTCGAGGCCGCGGTAGGCGAGCGGGCGGAAGTTGAACAGAGTGCAGTAGTATGCGGCGGCTTGTTTTGCGTTCCCAACCCACCTGCGGTTGTTAGAGAGAATAAAAAAGTGGTGGTAAATGAGGGTACCAGTGGACGTGGTCATAGCCACGGTAGGAGTCGTCGTTGGTTGCGGATGCTGACGCGACGCCGGAGAGGGAGTATGACTGGCCGTTGGAGGCTATTACCGTGTGTTCAAGGGCTACGGGCGGCATGACTGTTTTTTCAAGAGGTTCGAATATAAATGTAGCGTTTCAACGCAGGGAAAAGAGTTTGATATATAGCGAAGAAATATAGTTGAGTCTCCGGGCAGCGGTGGTCCTGATATACCAGTCGTCGCTCGGAGTCGGAGACAGTTACCCACCTATTGTTTATTCACCTCCATGCCTCACTCCATCGATCTTCCTGATACAGGTCATTTCATCCTTGCCTTCTCTAAAGTCGAAACATCTCATCCCATCTCGTCCGAGCCACAGATAAGCCGCCGTCGGTTTGCATCGGCAAGCGCCGGGCCGTCGTGGATGACGTTAACCCGCCACCGCGCTACGACGTCACCCACCTCTCCCGCTATTTACCGGTCGGCCTAATCTTCAGCGATATGCACGGCCGAAGAATATATTGGCCATTCCCTTGGACAGGTATCTCGCACATCCCATGGCATCAGCAACCTCTCTAACTCCTCACGACGCGACAACCCTCTCTCTCCTCTTCGACCCCGAGTCCTCCCCATCCGCCTCAACTGCCCTCATCTCCTCCACCCTCCCCCCAGACCCCCACTACCCGTCCTCCCTCCTCCCCACCCTCCAAGAATCCGAACTCGCCGCAATCCGGCTTGCCCAAACTGCCCCTACCGCCGCTCTCTCGCTCTTCAACGAGCTGCTCAGCACATACCCAGACTATGCGTCGGGATACAACAACCGGGGGCAGTTGCGGCGGCTGTTATCGCATCCAGCGGCAGAGATAGTGGCGGATTTGGAGAAAGCGATAGAGCTTTTGAGACCGAGTAGTAGGTTGGGGGAAGTTAGCGAGCTGCAGGGGAAGGTGCTGCAGCTTGCGTGGACGCAGCTCGGAGTTGTGATGTTGGGTGAGGGGAGGGAGGAGGAGGCAGTAAAAGCGTTTACAGAGGGCGCAAGGTTTGGCGGAGAGGTGGCGAGGGGGATGTGTGTGAAGCTGAATCCCGTAGCGAGGTTGTGTGGGAGTATTGTGAAGGGGGCGTTGAGGAAGGAGATGTTGGTAGGGTAAGACGGTGGTGGATGGAGGTTGGCTATATGATAGTTTTTACCGCGCCGGATACTTAATGGGGAATTGTTGTTTAGATACTGTGGCGAAGTGACTCACGTCGAGGACCAAAACTTGTCATTGTGCATCACCCGGTTGCTCACTGTGCGTTTATGTTTCGAATGTACAGCGGACGAAGTCTATTCTACTATCTAAGGGAGAAGCTCAGTCTTTATATACATGAGGGCCTCAAACACCATGGAAGTACACGGAAGCTCATGATTGCGAATACCAATGGTGGTTGTGAGTGAAAACTTGAGTATGAGCCTATGACTGAGTTGACAGGTTGTGAGTCAATTCAGCAATTTCAATATATCTGTGACTTCCTTTTAGATCATATAGTCACACTTTCTCCTCTTGCTATACTCCTTGGAGCATGACAAACAAACTATACAAACAATTTTTGAAATATTCCAGGTCTCATTCAAATCCTCCTCCTATTGACTGTGGTTGGTAATATCAGAGTATCCCTTTGCCGGTAGCGGGCCCACGAAAGGGCCCACTTTCGCGTGCGCTGTGCCTTGTCACTTATAACACAGCCAGCCACTTAAACCCCCCTCTAGAATATTATGAATTGAAAGATAACTAGTAGAAGCTTCTATTTATCAATTCTTGTGGCAGTGTGACAAGTTCTGTGGTGCTGAGTTGCATATAAAGAGCAGTACTTTGGAGATTGTGAGAGTACCATCCTCCAGCCCAGTGGCAACCACCTTCCCACTTCCCATCTACCACACCACAACAACCATCAGCAGAGAAGCCCTCAAACCTCGGAATCTTAATGTCAACTACCTACCCCCACCACTTATGCTCTCATCTCCACCATCCTCACCAAAAAATGTCAAAAAACAAAGTGCCAAGCGTTGCATCATGGGCGATCACTCTGGTCCAAAGTGCACTACCTCCCAACCACAACCACCACCTACAGTGGTACAGCACCGACCTGTCATTATACCTGATGTGTCTTCACCCACTACTGAAGCTCCACCTGCAATGCTCAACATTGACGATAATTATAGCTCCTCAGATGAAGCATATATTGAGCCAGCCGGGCCAATCACAACTGATCACTCGGCTAAGCTGCGTAAGAAAACACTCAAAAAACCAATTCAAAATTTGACAGATCATCCTGAGCTTCCCACATTCGACCCATTACAACCTATTGACCCTTCTCACAAAGCGTGGAACTGATTGCCCATCTCGTTCTCCAAGCTGGATGCCATTACTCCAAAAGTTCAAATCTTCTATCTCTTTCTTACCAACTCCATTATGGGACAACTTGTAGCCAACACCAATTCCTATACCCAGCATCAGCTTCTTGGGCCAAAGAAGGAGCGGCAGCATTCCTGGCAGCCTGTTACTGCTCAGGAGCTTTATCTCTGGCTGGCAACACCGGGAAAAATGACCTTACGCGACACGTAACTCATAGAGAAGGTGTTTTTGGGCCGGTAATCCATAGCATATTTGACGCGTGGCACTATGAGGTCCTATGGACCTGCAATTTGACTAGATTACTATGATAAGCATGCGATTATGGGCGCTTGATACTATACATCATGCTGCATTCAATAAAACTGCCAAATGCACTTCATTGCACGCTCCCAAGTATGCTCTGAAGTACACTCCTGATTGCACTCGATTGTACACTCCCAGCCTACTTGACTTATGCTCCCACCTAAGCTCTCAAGATGCTCCCAAGTACACTGTGAGTACGCTCCCAAGTACACCTCCGAGTTTGATCTCAAGTACACTCCCGGGCATGCTCCCAAGGACGCTCCCACTTGCACCCGATGGTACACAACCTGCCTGATTGACGATACACTCCCAAACCAGCTCTCAAGAAGCTCTCAAGCACACTCCCGAGCACGCTCTCAAGTACACTCCCAATTGCACTCGATAACACACTCCCAGCCTACTTGACTATACGCTCCCCAGTAAGCTCTCAAGACGCTCCCAAGTACACCGAGTATGTTCACAAGTACACTCCTGGGCATGCTCCCAAGGACGCTCCCACTTGCACACGATGGCACCCAGCCAGCCTGCTTGACTGTACACTCCCAAACCAGCACTCAAGAAGCTCTCAAGCACACTCCCAAGCACGCTCTCAAGTACGCTTCCAATTGCACTCGATGGCACACTCTCAGCCTACTTCATCAGCAAAAAACATTTCCGTCCGGGCGGAATGGCTGCGTCAGAGTGGACGCGCTCCGTCAGAGCTGTCAGAGACACCCCGGTGGCGGATTACTCCGCGCCCGGCGTCAATACCACGCGTCGCGTTGCATATCGCCCTCCGATCGCCGTTTCGCCGTTTCTTCTTGCTCTGTCCGTCTCCTATTTTGAACGAACACTCTGGCTTTGGGACCAACTGTGACCATACGTCGGAATGGGTTCATTGGGTACACGCTTGCATCGGGATTGCAATGGGTGACGCTGCGAAAATCTCTCCGCGCGTTCCTTCTACATTAAGCTCGAGGAGCGTAGGAAGAAGGTGAGAAGATATGATACTACCCTGTCGTGAGGATCCACGCAATTGCGTGGATCCACGAAATCTCGGAAAGAGCGAGTGAGACCAAAAGTTGGGAAAGATAGAGTGTGTATTTTCGTTGTATGACAAGATGAGATGAAAATGAGATGCTGTCTATCTACCCCGGGGTCTCCCGAATATATACTCCGCGTCGCTCATTCCACCTCCGTTACC
>Ga0307515_10002622_pt1 | contig 38727 bp, 39 predicted proteins | sample 17_EM_MG_FD_194513 | JGI IMG/M metagenome (GOLD analysis project Ga0307515, IMG submission 194513) | Populus trichocarpa ectomycorrhiza microbial communities from riparian zone in the Pacific Northwest, United States - 17_EM | ecosystem: Host-associated > Plants > Roots > Unclassified | place... | reverse complement strand
ATTTAGGAGCTTTACCCTTTTCTTGTTGTTCGTACGTAACTCTTGCGCATAGCTTGTCACTGTCGTTCGAGGCCAGCGCTTGTTTATAAAGGCCGCGGCTTGAGTTATTGCCAACGGTATATAGTCAAGTGCAGCTAACAGCTCTATTGCCTGTCCATCTAACGGACACCGGAGCTTCTTCCGCAGTAGCTCAACGCCTTGATCCTGATTCATCTTTTGGATCTGAATAATGTCCTTGTAACTGCCGGTGAGTTTTTCAGCGACACCCATATTTCTAGATGTGATAAGGATCGATCCATTCTTGCTCTGTGGAAGAAAATCCGCGAGCGTCAGCCTACCATGAGTATCCCCAGACGCCGCACCTTGCACCTCGTGCCTTTGTATATTGAAAAAGCTCTCGTTATCGGCGTTATCGAGGATAATGAGCCATCGTCTATCACCCTCACTGCGGAGCCAGTTGCACACCAGTTGGAGCACATTGACCGTAGTGTCATCCCGTCCAGGCAGCTGAAGCCTGTCCGCGATATTCTTGTATGCCGCTTCGAACCTCGCCGCGTTGCTTGTGTGCACCCAGAATACCCATGTGTGCGGTGATCGGTCTCGAAGGCGGTAGGAGTACTCGATAGCAAGTTGAGATTTCCTATGGAAGTTAGCAGAGCAGAAGCTGGACGGTTTTACGATTGCTTACCCTACACCGCCTAGGCCGACAAGCGCAGCACGACCAGCCGGTTGAGAGCAGCGTTGTTCAATCTGAATCAGAACATTGTCACGGTCGACAAAGTCGGGATCTCGTCGAAAGGGGACGGTAGAGAATGGTTCGGGCGGGGCCTGCAGAGGGGTTGCTTAATGTAGTATTAGCTCGACAGACCCGATGACTGGATCAAGGAGCTCAATGTACTAACATTTGCGAGCCGCAGTGTCCCCATAGTATATATTTCCGAGGTTGGTTCCTGCGAATGCCTGTGCGCCGTCCGTTGCGGACGTACCGCTAATACATTGTTGGTGGGGCAGCGAAGCGCTCGACATTGATGCCTATGTTACGCGCTCCGCTGAATCATCGTATTTAGGGTCTTCGGAGACCGCTGTTGCGGGTTTGGCATCGAGTCCGCAAAGGCCGGCGTTATTGTAAGGTGTGTCTGCTGCGAGAGAGATGAGATAATCGATAGCTCGTCCTCACGTTCGGGCTGTGGCTTAGTCTACCTGTGCAACTGCGTGTGGCCCACCATACCGCGGCTGAAGCTCAGCTGTCCCGCTGCGTCCCCATGCCTGCCTACTGCAAACCCAGTCAACATATTAAAAAGGTGTGCATCGGCCATTTCTGCAGCTGCCCTAGAGTTCTCCCGTGTTTGAGAAGTACCTGATTTCGTTCCTGTCCAAGACATCTGTTTGGCGATGGCTGATGGTCTTGGTGCCGCTGCCTCAGTTGTGGGCATTGCTGCCGCGGCTGTCCAGAGTGTCCAGTTCCTTTCCGCCACAATTGATAACATTAAGGATGCGCCTGACACTATTCGGAACATAAACCTCGATCTACGAGCAGTCGAGCCCGTTCTTCGTAAATTGGATACGGCATCTCAAAGCGATGGCTCACAGATCGTCCTTAGCGCCGAGGTCAAGTTCGCTGTGGAGAACTGCAATAGAGCATGCACAGGCTTTCAAATGCTACTCAGTGGCTGGATGAAGCATTCGACCGAAGAGAAGATATTCTGGGCGGATAGATGGAGAGTGGGTCTCTTTGGGCAGGAAAGGATAAAGACTTTCAGGGCCCAACTTAGCGACTGTAAGAGTACGCTGAATGTGACACTTCAAACGGCCCACATGTACGTGTGTCCTCCTATAGAATACCGAAACGTATTTATGTGAAGGCCCCCGGCTGACGCGATGGCAGTCTTACATCAATCCAGCAGGGGTATCTTATGAATGAGATGAAGGATATGATGTTGCAGCAGAATGAAGCTGCCATTCGCCGAGAGATTCACCGAGCGGAAAGCGAACGATTGGCTATAGAGAACAGCCTACAGCAGCTGCCAGTCAGCAGCACTCAACCAAGTGAAGAAGCAGAGCTGAGCAGACAGGAACTGCTCCGGGAAATACAGAAACAGAAGGCCTCTAATGATAGTTTCCAGAGGATGTGTGAAGAGGCACTCTCAAGGACCGTCTATGAGCGTACAGGACAGAAGATCAAAGGTGTCAGGGCGACAGATGACAGTACGGCCTTGGCAGGATTCGTTAACATAACAGGAGAAGGGTTGAAGATTGATCAGGATATTTCGGATGTCACCGCCGACAAGAGGAGCTTTGCAGCCGCTGGAGTCATTATGAACATGGACTTTAAGGATCTGCGACCTAACGGGCTTTCTAACAACACCACGGGCTAGGCAGAAGTTAGATAATCATCTAGGGCGGCTCACTTTCTTTTCTCTATCCTTTGAAAAAGAGCTCGAAGCTCCTGATTCAGAATTCAACTTAATCTGAAGGCTTTAGATCGCACATACCCGTGCGATTTATAAAGCCACAGACGCATGACAAATCAGGGAGGAACGCGCTTTTTCTGCCGGACTTTCAGTTCAGATCTGACGTTTTCGCAACCGCACGGCCCCTAAGTCCTTTTAACTACCACCACGCAGATTTTATAAGTGCAGCATTGACATGAAAGAGGATAAATGAAAGCAGCGTGTAAACACTAGATCATCACTTTGGCGAATGTAGACCCTCCGTAACGAATATGATAGCCCACGTGAATATTATACCCCAATCTAAGTATAATATCTCCATACTGGCACACACCGACGTAAACTCCCCTATCTCTTATCCTGCGGGCAGATGGTCCGTGCATAACAACAGAATCAAAACAACGCGTTGATAAGTCAAAACAATCCAACGATGCCTTCCCGCAGGTCCTTCGCGAAGTGTCTAACCCACCAACTCTATCTCTAGGCCCTTGTTTACTGCTACTAGTAGTCTACGCTAAGGCGTCTTCTTTCCTATCGCTGTTATATCGGTGGCTCATGATATAGCCGTTTGTCGCTAGAATGACCCGTCGCAAGTTAAATGCTTTGCCGCGAAAAGTACCACCGACCAAGCGAAGAAGGGTAGAAGGTTCTCAGATAGAAGATCCTGCCCCCTATAATACAGATTACTTAAGCAAAGTATGTGGGTTCGTTCCTACCGGGTTGCGCAGCTTTGTTCTAAGATAGACAACTCTAGACACTGGCCAGCCTTTCGGACCATATCACAAAAAAGGCGAAGGCAGATACCGAACAGATTCACACCATAGTTGTTACTCTTGACCTCTACGTCAAGTCCCTCGCGGATACCTACCACATTAAACTCCCCAAAGGCTTCCGACCGCGAGTTCTGCCAAGTACTGACAACGAGATCGAACCAACCGCTGAAGACAGCAGCGAAGAAAATACAGACATTAATGAGGACGCAGGCGTGGGCAGTAGTAGTAATGATGTGCAAGGCGGTAATCCTACCGCTAAACATGACGGCTGCAGCGATAAGCTTGAAAAAATCAGAATGGCACTAAGTGCAGAGGCCGATAAAGCCGCACTTGAGATCGCACGGGATAAGTTTTACAAAAAGCTCGAAAAGCTAGAAGTCAAAGTAACTAAGGACAACAAAGTCGAGCGGCAGAGATTTAGCAAAAGCGAAGCCGCGGAGATTACCAACTTCTTTTTTGCCGACATGATGGGGCCTAAAGCCACAACACGTCTTCAAGCATTGCTACGGAGCTATACTGCCGACTATAACGATGGGATTGATAGGGGCGCTGGAGCGCGAGCGGAAGCAGCTGCTAAAGACGAGGCTAATATTACAACGGTGCGGAGCTTCTTTGATGCCTTTGCCCGTACCCAGCGTTCACGGCCAAATCTACAAGGTGGACTCGCCGCAATGGAGCAGATTATATTACACATTGAACTTCTTTCTCAATTTAATCAGCTTAAAACCCTGGCCGCCGCCAAAGACACCGCTCTGTTAAGCTTTCTCCGGGATTCGGGCTTTGAAACTAGCCGTGGGCTAGGGTGGCAGTCATGTGTCATTAGCTTCCTTGCTAATTCAATCCATGTCTCTCCCTCTGTTCTACAAAACACCTGTCAGATGGCCCAAGGCGTGATGGCCTTGACAGAGATTTTCGGCCCTGGTATTATCCCTGTTCTACCCCTTGGCGTCATGAATAGGTAAGCTTACCCTACTCCTCTTTAAATCGTTGCTAAACGTGCCAGGCTAAACCGCTGGGGAAACCAACGGATGGCCTCCGTGTATAGCCTGCTAAAGACGCAGGCGCCTTTCATTGGCCCTATATGCACGCTGCTGGAGGAGCATCTATATCGACCCATCAAAGCTGGCCAGCCCATTGCAATCGGGCAAATCAGGACAGGCATTGAAAGACCTCTTTTGGAAAGGATTAGTGAGGCAGTGGGAGAAGGTAAAGCACCTGATGCTAATCCGGAAGGTACAGCCGCTGGAAAGCAACAAGGTGTCATTGAAACTAATCAAGGTATATCTAATCTGTCTAAGGACAGCAGTTGATGAGACTGAGGTTGATACGGACGGCGGGGATGAGGAAGGCGCGGCAAATGCAGAGGGCAAAGTGGATAGGGAAGGTTGATGCTAGAAGAACTTCGGCTGGAGTGAGGCTAAAAAGTATGGTTCTTACGGCAATTATTAATTACACTACTATCATGCCTTATGTCGAGCGGCTCAGCTCTAAAGATTAAGCCTGTATATCAATTTTGTATAAGAATCAAGTAATATCAAAAGCTTTAAATTCCTAAGCACGACTCCTTGATTCTATTAGTTACCTCTTATAGATAACCGCAGGGCCCATTTCAAATGACCCTCTGCACTCTGTTTTCTTGTGCCCACCATATCAACACACCACTCGAGGAATGCGTCAAAGCGCTGATCTGGGTTTTCTTCGTAGGTCTACCAATTCCCCTTGATGAAACTTTTTAATTCAGCAAAAAACTCTTCAATAGGATTAAGATCTGGTGAGTAAGGAGGCAAATATAGCAATTTCACACCTACATCAGAGCACATTTGCTCAATTCGTTTGGTGTAATAGAACGACGCATTGTCTGTTACAAGGACAGACTTTGGTTCTGGCCATTTACCACACAAAGGGAGGAGCTGCTCAATGAACTCATCGAAAACGACGCTATCTGTGGGACCCCTAAATACGCGTGCCAGAATAACCCCATCCTGAGTATATGCGGGAAGAATTTGATATCGTTGCTCACGGTGATAGCGAGCAATCTGTACGGGAGTCACACCAAGAGGAGACCATCCAGTTCGTCTGAATCTAATCCGTTTGTCATACCCAGATTCGTCCACACGAACCAGGTGGTAGGAATGAGAGACTGACAAATTGTAGAGGCAGAGGTCTTGTAGATCAGGGTTTGCTCCTTAGCTTTTCGACGAATCGTTTTCTTAGACCAACGAAAGGAAGCAAAAGTTCTACTTATAGTTGGGGTAGTAACTAGGACTTCAAATTCGTCCCACAAAAAGACCGCCATCTCACCAAGGTATAGCTCAGGCTTTTCGAGTAGGTATTCATGCAAAGTGTCAAGTATGGGAGTTGTGATAGATCACGCCGTCCGACGCCGTTTGAAGGGGCTTTGGTGGCGCCAAAGGAACAGGGGTTCGAGCGGATTCTTTTGATAGATCGAATACTGCAACCCGCAGCGTCCGCCATTCGCGCGCCGGTGAGCAACTTGCTAAGAATCATATCGCGAATTATTTCGTGCTGCGAGTCGGCAGGGTTCGGCGGTATGATAGGCACCCGGTTGCCTCTTAGGTTTAGTGGACGGTGGCCACGCGTGTGGAGCTCGCGATGGAGCTTCCGGGCTCGCAATCTTGGCATTCTGCAGCTCATGACTAGACTTAGAAAATCCTGAAACATATTACATTTAAGTTCAAAATTTTCTATCAAATTCCCAATGTAATTATACTTGAATGGGTTTACGCGTCCACAACGTGTTTATTAAAGAAATCACGTACTTGTTACTTATTTGTCAAGCTCTGCCACGATTATAAGTTAGGTTAGTTAATAGAGCCTTATATAAATTAAGAAGTCACCTACGTCTGCGTGAAGTATATTTTACTTGCTGAGTCGCATGTACTATACATTAAGAGGCTCCTAGCACTACTGCCAACGCTCTACCGTATTTAGTAAGACGCTTCCCAGGTCATCGAGTGGGGCCAAAATTCAAAGAGTGTGCTCGAGGGCGAAACCGATTTTGCAATCCACTATACTGTAGGGATTAAACACGCAGGCACCAATAAGGGGTTTTGCAGGATATGAAGATATTTGAATTGTCTCGGAGGATAGTGAGAGTTTAACGGCAGCAAAGACGAGAGCCCAACGCCACACATCAATAACACATTGGTCAGGCGGAGCTAGCAGGAGATAGGAAAGCGGGAAGGCCAAAGCCAGACTAGTAGAAAGGTTTTTCAGGCTTGAAGGACAAAGGAATGGTTTGCTGGACACCTGAAGCTGGGCGGACGCTTAGGAACTTAAAACACCGTACGAGTCTCAAGCAACGGTGAAATGAATGTTATGCCCGGAGGTGTGATATACCCAGGAAAATCGAGAGAGGCTGGGGATTCAAGCTTTCCAAAATCCAGACATGGCTATTGCGTTCCACTGGCCTTGATCGGTGGCGCGCGGGCACAGTAGATCAGAGCGCTCTAATTTAGCAGGGTCTTCGAGGGTCTAGAATGTCGAAAAGAGCCGCACCCGTAGACCAGACGAGAGGAGGAAACTATGACGTCCTGTTGCCCGCAAATTTTCCGACTTTGGCGGGCTCGAAGCGTGGATGCTGGGATTTCCCATTCCCTCGCCATCCAAATCAGCTTAGCCAAGGCTCCACATAGAAGTCTGGGGTTACCACCAAACCATGAGGCCTCCAGCTAACGATAGCTTGTTAAAAACCTCCAGTTTTCCCCCGCTGCCCAGAGTTTGCGCGGTCAAGGCTTTGTCCTTCTTCTAACCGCGCTAGTAATCTCCGCATCCAGGGGTATTCATTCCCGGCGAGTCAGAGTAGAAACATCTCGGCGTGGCCGACATATCGAGGTTTGGAGAAGGTTGATCAAGGTATCATGGGTTCATTGCGAGACCCACTCTAAAGTCATCATCGCTTCCCTGATCACCTGCGAGGAAATCAGCAAATGCTGAGCGTTTCTTCTTGGCCTGTTCTCTGCTTGAGTTTAGTGTCATCGAATGGAACTCAAGAGCGTTAGGGAACTGCAGATGGCAATATTCGGGGGTTTGTTTATCGGCGCTGAGCTAAACTAGTTTTGCTTTGCTGACGGTTGCAAGTGTGCGACTTCATCTGACCTGCAGGGTCGTACGTTGCACGTCTGTTCTCACCAGTCGTCGGATCAAGTAGCCAAGGATTGGTAGTTAAAAATCAAGTAGTGGGTCTCTAGGTGGAGTGACTGGGTGGCGCTCGGGCGGCTGACACCAGCGGCTCGAAAAAATGCCCAAGTCCAGTGAGGAGCCCACAGCGGGATGCACTGTGGGACCCTGCCAAGATGCGGCTCAACTGCCCTCCGGTTTACCATTTTAGGATTAGCCTCGGGACCATCATGTCTGGGCATATTTGACGTTCACTCTCGAGGTATCCGGACGGAGCAAACTCCATGGGCTTATGGATGCTTGTCACTTCACGTCCCGATGATCCAACAAGCTCGTCACCACTCTCCGGACCCTTGCAGAAATGGTTGTTCTTGTGCAACAACTATAGATTGGTGTAGATCCCCTAGCAATGTTTAGCTCTCAGCAGCCTTGGACCTTGTTGCTCCTTTCTTAGCCTTGAGTTTGGCTCATATGCCCCACCCGATCCCCAAGTCGACCTGGACTATCGTGGACAACGCTCCTTGCGATAGCCGAACCGTAAGAGCCTTCAAACGCGCTCTTCATTCGCCATTATAACTGACACGTGAGAATTTAGAGCCCTAGCCCTTTGTAAATAATCCATACGCAAGGACTTCGATAATAGTAACAACGTCCGACGTCGAGAATAGCTCTTTCGAAGATCGAGCCCACTCACGTTGATTAAGCTAAGAGAGGCGTTTCGGACGAGGTCAATCTGAACAGTAACAAAGACGCAAAGTGAGTCTCTCAACTTTGCGCTTACCTCACCCGCAGATCATTGCTGATCTCAATTTTCAAGGATCAAGAACCCTTTAGCCGGCATACCTCGCGATGTTTTGCTCGCTCAGGTTGATGAATTTGCTAGAGAACGGGACTTGACTGATATCACCGACTTTCTTAAGAAGGGAGCCCTTGTGGCCCAAGATCCTTCTAAATTTGAGGATGTCGAGGGTATAACGGGAGAGGAGTCAGACGCTCTCCGAAATGAAGTCGTACATAAATGTATACTTCTGTCTTAATCTGCTTATTAGAGGGTCAACTAATGAAGGTACTAGGGCGCCAACCAAAGACTATGTACTTCACTGTCATTCTGTGCTCTATCGGAGCTACAGTCCAAGGCTGGGATCAGACTGGATCCAGTGGTCCGCTCAATATGTTTCTACGGCTGTGTATCACTCTCATCTAACCATTGTTTTGCAGGCGCCAATCTTTCTTTCCCCCAGGAGTTCAATATATCGGATGCCGAGTACTTGGATAATGCAAATACCATCCCCAACCCAAACTACTTGCACAACCTCTGGCTTGTTGGTTTGATCAATGCGGCTCCACACATCGCATCAGCATTGCTAGGATGCTGGCTCTCGGGTCCGCTGAATAACTATTTCGGCAGACGTGGGACGACCTTTGTTGCTGGCATCTTCTGTCTATTTTCTGTGATTGGCAGCGGCTGCTCCCAAACGTGGTACCAGCCGTTCATTACTCGTATCCGACTCGGAATTGGTCACTTTCCCTTAAATTCTCCCGTGGCTCATTTTCGATGTCTAACTCCATACAGGAATGGGTTGCGAGGCCTCGGTTGTCCCGATATATGCAGCCGAGAACGTTCCTGCCAGTATCCGTGGTGGCTTGGTCATGTCCTGGCAGTTATGGACTGCCTTCGGCACTTTCCTTGGATTCTGCGCTAATCTCGCAGTATACAACGTTGGGAAAATTGCATGGCGTCTCCAACTAGGTTCAGCCTTCATTCCAGCCGTCCCGCTCATTATTGGCATATACTTCTGCCCCGAATCTCCTCGCTGGTATATGAAGAAGGTATTTAGGATGATCCTGCACCTATTAAGGAAAGCAACTAACCTACATGTCAGGGGAAATATGCCAAAGCCTTCCAATCTCTTGCCGGCTTCGGAATACGCCGCTCCAAGCCGCTCGTGACCTTTGCTATGTTCATGCTCAACTGGTCGAAGAAGCTGCAATCGTTGGCAAGAGTACCTACTTGACCCGTTTTGTGGAGCTTTTCACCATCCCGCGTGTGCGACGTGCCACCTGGCTTCATTCACCGTCATGATTACCCAGCAAATGTGCGGCATCAGCATCATCGCCTTTTACAGTTCGACGGCCTTTAAGCAGGCGGGTAGTGACAGACTGCACGCACTGTTAGCATCATTCGGGTTTGGGCTGGTTAACTTCGTCTTTGCTTTCCCTGCCGTATGGACAATTGACATCTTCGGCCGTCGTGGACTGCTGTTGTTCACGTTCCCTAATATGGCCTGGACATTGCTCGCAACCGGATTATGCTTCATAATTCTTGAAAGCAGCAAGGCGCACTTAGGGCTTATCGCGACATTCATTTACCTGTTCGCAGCTTTCCATTCTCCTGGAGAAGGCCCCGTCCCCCCCACATACTCCGCTGAGGTATTCCCTCTCTCACACAGGGAAGTCGGCATGTCCTGGGCGGTTGCAACGTGCTTGTTCTGGGCAGCAATGTTGTCGCCAACTTGGCCACGCATGGTCGCGGCGACGACTCCAACCGGCGCTTTTGGGTTCTATGCGTAAGTTCCTCAATCCCAATTATTTAAACCAATCAAGCTGATGATAGCTGTAGTGGGCTCAACGTTACTGCCTTGGTAATGATCTTCCTCTGGGTGCCGGAAACCAAGCAGCGAACCCTGGAAGAACTAAACTACGTGTTTGCCGTGCCTACGGCCAAGCACATGAAATACCAGGCTACGAAGGCATTCCCGTGGTTTATTCAGCGGTACATTTTCAGAAATAAGAACGCTCAGCTTGAGCCGCTCTATAAGTTTGACGAGCACCTTGCGAGCGAGCAGGCGAGGGCAGTTAGCGTAAGCGCAGGCGTGCGCAATCGGAGTGTAAGCCATCAGGGGAAGAATATTTGAGTTTTATCGAGAGATATTCGTGGAACTTCGAAGGAGGGTTAATGAGTTCAATTCAGGAAGGCCAGAAGCAGTGTCCTGTTAATTTTTATATACCAGATTGATAATATTCGAAGCGGCCCCTTACCTATTATGAAGGAATTGTTCAATACTCCCTTCCTACATTGAATCGTCTGTGGTAATTGCTATATCCTTGACACACTAAGATCTTTCATAGAATGAAAGAAAGAAAGGGTTTAAAGGAATTGCAAAATATAGGTAAGTAGGAAGATAGAACGGTTGCAATAGGCATAGTTGGTTGCCAAACGCGTTCTATCTCCGCATCGTACTCATAACATACAGCCAGACTCAAAGTAAAGATGTGGTCTTCCAGCTCCGTCAGAGACATACTCACAATTTCGGGCTGTCTACAATCTCTCCCTCTCTCCCATCCGTACCCCTGTATCATTCTCTATCCGCTCGGTGTGGTCCGCCAAAAACGTCCCCTTCCTAAACTGGAAGTGTACAAAGATGACCTTTGGGGGAGGTTGTGTGATGAAAATTTGTCTCCAGGAGGCGTCTTTCTGGCCGATATGATGATATTCTTTCGACCGGTAGGCATAGGTGACCACCACAACGCTGCCGATTGGCCTCGATTAGACCGATTGAAGCGCATGGGGTTGATATTGAAGAGGTCGAAGCCTGGGAAATCTGCGTTGGAACCGGTGAGAGAAATAGAAGGCGGCGGAGAGCCACGGACGCCATAATCACTTCGCGCCATCGAGGGTAAACGTGTCGACCGGGATCAGACCCGCGTACTTTGTCCCTAATGCCTACCACCCTATGACTCACCACCCTGCTACCTGCCACCCCCCCTTGTTCTAGTTGTGTAACACCCTGTTTCAGTTACATCCCCCCTATTTCCTAGAGCCACATTCAATAGACGAGGTCCTCATCCTTTATTGTCCGATCGACCAAACACGCTGAGATAAAAGTATGCTGACGGTGGGAAGCTGGGGAAGAATATGCTCGAGGAGCTCAGTAGTGTTGAAGGCTCATTGGCTTCGAAAACATGAACCATTTACTTTTGTTCGGGCTTTTTGATCCTCTCGTGCCTCCAATTTCTACACATACATATCATCCACCGGAGGACCTTGTATTAAGTTTATCTCCCTAACGTAACGAATTCTCGGAATCTCTGAGGTGCAATTGCACCCCGGGACATAATTGGGAAGAGCCTATTTTTGAACCCACTGAGTTGGAGATACAAGCTATGGCCTTGGAGCCATTGCGGAAGTCCGGTGGCACAGGAAGAAGCGAACTGAGAAGTACGATGGCTGCGAATGGAGAATGAAAAGATGCAGCTAGGATACCGATGTCGTGCGTGGATGCATATACGAGTATCCCTGCATGAGGTCATGGCTGTTCTGTTTACAATAGTCTTTGCAGCGCCTGCTGAAGCCACGTGTAAAACCTCTTGATCTGATAAATTGGGTTTTTTGAGCGGGCTTACTTTTTAAGGACGCAAGGCGATAGTAAAGCTTATTGATGGTCGGTAAGAAGCGATTCATAATTCCATTGCCCGAGATTGCATTTGTTTCGTATCTGGAGATGTAGTAAGTCGGTGAGGCCCTCAACCTAGTCTTAATCATCACAATCACCCTGTCATCATCCGATGCACCTCTGCACTTCCGCTTCCGCTGGTATACTCGAAAGTTAGTTGATCATATTGCTGGCCAATTGAAGTCTCATAAATAGAGGAAAGTGGAGGTACTTTAGCCGTATAAAAGTGTTTAAACGCACGTTTCTGCGCTAGGTTTGCATGCAATTTTTGAGGTGGCATGACGGTTTCTGTATTTATGGTATACTATAGACGAAAGTCTGCAAGCGTTCCTGTAAGAGGGGTCGCCGATACCTATCACTTAATACCGCACCATCCAACGCGCGTGGAAAGTATTCGCGATGCCTTGGAATCTAGTAGCTTCATTTTCTAGTACAGGATAGTCCGAGAGCTTGAGAACAGAGTAATTGGAAAATTTTCACGAAGCCGGAGTATTTCGACATGTTGCGACGGTACTCCCTGTGTCATGAAGTAAGGACTCTAGTCGGCCCATATGGCGGACTCCCAAGACTAGAAGCCTAGAGAAGCTTTTCCAAATTTATTTATTGGCTGCTCAACGAATTCGAAAACTCGAATTTAGGCCAGGCAAGTCTGGATTTGATGCGCGTGACAATTGCAGTGGTTGGAATTATGTAGGGACCGCTAATTCGGAGCTATTGCAGTGCACATGTTTTCGTGAAGTTTTTCGGGACGAGAGATGCCTTTTTTCCGTTTATTTTGGTGTTGTGTCCAATAGCCGTGTGACTGGTATCTGTGCTTTGCTCAATTATCGGAAAATCTAGGAAGATATCACGTTTTGGCTGGGGCTGTGGGAAATCGGTGAGATATGCGTGGAGAACGGATCAAATTGGTGGTAAGTGCGGAGAGCGGAGTAGCCCAGATTGGGCAAAAAAAATTTCATAAAAAGCTCGCGCTATGAACTGAGCTTTTGGTCGTGACTCGGCATAAAAGGCGTACTCGAGTAATTTCTATCTTTCGGTTACATCATATTATCTAAGGGGCCGTTCGGTTGCAGAATCTTCTTGATCTGTGCACCTTTTAGTGTTAACCAGTTTGTAATTAGTGGCGTCTACTACCATGACTCAGTTGAATCTGTAATTAAGTTGATCGATCGGTGAGGCTCCAGATGAGGCTCTCAGAATTTGACGTTGCACAATGAGTGATTAAATTTTGGTGAGCGATCCAAGCGATCCCAGCCTCTGCTACACCTCTATCGCGACTTTGGTATATGGTGTAGTAATGGAGTCTCTTACTCCTCCAGATCCTCAATCGACGTTTTCTACGCACAAAAGTTAAGATTATGACATCATAGAGGGGATGCAGTTGCGATAGCAGTATCGCAATCGGGGTGGGTAGAGTCGCCGTATCACTAAAAGTCATCAATCGGGCGCGTACGCGAGAGCTTCAGATTGATCTGATTTCTGAATCAGGAGCTTGGAGCTCCTTTTCAATCTGACGCTAAGAACCTTATTTCAATTACTGTATACGGTTTAGCTTGCAAATTTGACGCGGTTGCCGATCCGAAGGAGCTTCAGTTGCATCAGAATCAGATGTAAGCTTCAGATCGGCTATATTCTGGAGCCTCTAGATTGATTCTGAAGTGCAACCGAACGGCCCCTAACAAAGATGGTTTTTTGCAGCCATACCTTATCCAGCCGTATGCATGTACTTGGCAACTCTTTTCGACTCGTACGGATAGATGTATTCTTCATGCTAGCCAAACTTCTTCCTATCATGCCTCACCCTTGAGTTTCTCCTCAATATCTTCCAAGTCCTCGGCAGAATCGATCTCAATAATCTTGCCTACCTCCGCAGTGTTACGCATAAGCTCCTTGGCACCAGCATACAGCATCCGCACCTCGTTGTTACATGTGACCGGTAGGTAGTATATCATGACATACGGCACGGACAAACGGCCGGAGGACTGGATAACTCTCGTAAGTGGATGTTCGGCAGGAGATGACTTGGTGAAGCCGATTCACAGGACCTACGAGGGTAAGAGGATAACTCATGAGGACGAAACGCGGAGCATGGTCAGGAAGCCCATCCCCTAATTCTTGCATATTCGAGTAGACATCATCGTCAGCTTGTGATATCTCAAGCGTATTCTTATTTATCTGGTCTGGCTCGAGGTACACGTATCAGCCTGTTTCGAGGAGCAGGGATCGGTAGTTGCTGTCTGCGCATTGTCGCGAAATAATTGCATCGAAGGGCCGCATGATGGTAAAAGAGTGTGCGTGCGTACAGATGACGGCCTGGGGGTCTTTGGCCCTTGAAGTGCCCAGTCGGAACTTGCGCAGCTTGTCTTTGGTCTCGGTGGAGAAGGTGTAGAGACGTGCTTCGGAGGACTGCAATATTCAGATCAGCCTCGCCAAAAAGTAGGAATCTTCAAGCCACTTTACCATTCTGATTGTAATGTCCGTGGAGGAGAGAGTGTTAAGGCTGCAGAAGTGCACGCTTGCAGGAGATAGGGCTGAGGAGCTGAATGCAATGAGGTCCTTAAGTCGGGGATGTCATGCGGGGCAGGCTAACGCACGACAGTTCTGACTCGCGCGGTTGGCGACGAAGACCTCTTGAACTCTCTATTTCATGCAGCCGGCAAATCACACGCTCAACGCAGCCACCTCTTGAACCTCCCATGTTTGGCAGACTGAATCAGTTGGTTAGACATCTCTCTCGGCCCCTTCCGAATTACGTACATCTATCTGCTGCAAACCCCAGAGTCGGATTGGTGAACGGTGTCACCTCGTCCACAACGTCGCTAGCCATGGCCGCAGAAGGAGGGCACGGCAAAGGGCTGATACACACAGCGGCGTGCTTAATTATAGGAGATGAAGTGCTAGGCGGCAAGGTCAATAATTGTGGATTGTGTGTAGGAGGGTCATTTGCTAAGGCGTGCGTTGCAGACTGTCGACACAAACTCAGCGTACTTCGCTAAGTTCTGCTTTTCCTTGGGCATCAACCTCAAAAGGATAGAAGTTATCGCCGATGATGAAGACGAAATTGTGGAGGCTACGCGGAGGATGTCGATGAACTACGACCTCGTTGTGACATCAGGGGGAATTGGTCCTACGTAAGTGCTGGCAATACTCATGCGGTGCAATACAATTGCTAAGTGCGGGACTGCACCACAGACACGATGACATTACATATCAATCAATAGCTAAAGCTTTTAAACTGTCTTTGAAACTACACGAAGATGCATTTGCCAGGATGAAGCGGTTATCAAAGCCCCATCCCTCACAGCCAAACTTTGACTGGGAGACGCCATCTGCTGCTCTTGCAGCAAAGAAGCGTATGGTGAAGCTGCCCATAGATGATTCTAAGTCATTGGAGGAACAAGTAGTGTTTGTGGACGAGAAGCTCTGGGTGCCGATTAGCGTTGTGAACGGGAATATCCATATTCTCCCGGGCGTGCCCAGTTTATTTCAGAGCATGCTGGATGGATTGAAGCCTGGCATTTTGCCTAGATTGACTGACCCGGAAGGTAAAGGAGTGGAGCGAATATTATTTTCTACTCCAATGGCAGAAAGTGCCATTGCAGAATACCTGACGGAACTGGCGGCTAAGGTGGAGCCGAAAAGTGTCAAGGTAGGGAGTTATCCACGGTGGGGTAAGCAGAGTAACACGGTCACGCTTGTGGGAAGGGACCGCGAATACATGGAAGGCTTGGTTCCTGAGGTCGAGAAGGCGGTGCAGGGGAAGAGGGTATCGGTAGAAGGGGAAGATGATGTGGAGGATGGCGATCCAGAAGCAGGCAGGCTGGCGTCCGGGTGAGTGGGCCAGCTTTTTGAATTCAATACTGTATGATACACAGCGTGGAACGGAGTGTTGGTGGAGTGTTGTGGAGCGCTGTCCCACCTAATAAACTTTGAGCTCTTCTCGAATAAATCCAGAAGGCTGTCCCGCTTTAGGCGTGCCAAGCGGACTTCGGATGGGGTGCATATCAACACGCGGTTGATAGCCTGATAGGAGTGTTTAATAAAGTCTTGTCAACGCCTGCCAACGCTAGCCTCGTGGGAGCAATTAATCTTTCGCGTGTACTCCTCGTGGTCCAGATAAGGTGAGGACGCGCGATACACAGGCAGACCTGGGCGATAAATGCGCTTCATGCTCAGGAAACACGCACCGCTCACTGAGCCCTACTCCGTTACCGCAGCATGTATGTACCCGTTCGCCGGCGACAACCTGACACAGGGGCGTTCCCTGACGAGGCTTGATGGTGCGTGAACCCGCTCTCGCGCATGCGTCGGATCTCACATGACTGGGGGGACTGAAAAAAAAGTTGAGACTTATCTTTGAGCGCTGCGCTCAGTGCTGCGATCGCTGCGTTCCTGCGCCGCACCCTAAGCTCTGGACGACCTGGGCACGCTGGGTCCTGAGAGCTGCGCCCTTGTGAGACGGCGCATTCCTCCGGGCGTGGCAACATGCCGGATTGCCTTGCCACATTCTCTCCCTGTGTGGAGCCTTTGTAAAGCCTGTGCGAAGCCTGCAGCGGGAGCCAGGGCGTCCCAAAGGCACCCCCCGTTCTGGCGTGCAGACGGCGGTCAAGAAGGCTACGAGGTCTGCTTCTTTTTCGCGCGGCGAGCCACAAGTGGTGGACGCTGGCTGGATAGATATGTTTCTTTTACGGCGCCCTTGGCTGTGGTCAATCACTGGAGGCGGTCCCGTTTTGGCACCGCTGTAGCGCTGCCCTGCGTGGGAGAGACGGTGGACTCAGCGAGAATCGTGGGGACTGGCTGCGGCCTTCTCTTGGTGGTGCGTAAAGAGGCTAGCTGCTCTCAAGGAGTCTAGGGCAGGCATGTCGCTTCCTGCCAGTTCTGCAGGGCCGTGAGTGCTGCTCTGGCGTTCAGACGAATCAGGGCTGTGATAACCTTGCCATTTTGCTGCCGAGCCTATGAAGCTACTCGAGACACAAACCTCCACCACCAGCATCCCCATCACCACCACCTCCTCAACCCATCCGGCAACGACGTCAATTGCAACCCGAATTCCACGCACTTCCACTCCTTCTGTCCTGTCGCATTCTCCTGATCGACAACCTTGATCGACCAGACCGTCTTCGTTCGTTTTCCGCCTCCTCTTTTGCTCGCTGCTAGTTCGGCATTGGCGAACAAGCGCCCAAGCATCTGCAGCAAAGCAAAGTTCTTTCAGACGCTTCAAGACGCTGATTCACCTCACATATAATGGCTTCGAAGGTAAGTGGCTTCATTTTGGGACGAGGAGCCAATTTCTAACACTCAATCCGACAGTTCCTCCGGGAGTACAAACTGGTAGTGGTTGGCGGAGGTGGTGTGGGCAAGTCGTGCTTAACCATTCAACTCATTCAAAGCCACTTCGTGGACGAGTATGACCCGACGATCGAAGGTCAGTTTCCTTCATTTCTGACTCCCTTTCTCCACTTATTCGAGCTAACGGGGAGCTTAAATGTTTGCAGACTCCTACCGTAAGCAGTGCGTGATCGACGATGAGGTAGCCCTTCTCGACGTCCTTGACACAGCAGGTCAGGAGGAATATTCAGCCATGCGAGAACAGTACATGCGAACAGGAGAGGGTTTCCTGCTCGTCTACTCGATAACGGACCGGCAATCCTTCGAAGAGATTATGACCTTCCAGCAGCAGATTCTACGGGTAAAGGACAAGGACTATTTCCCTATGATTGTCGTCGGAAATAAGTGCGATCTTGAAGGAGAGAGGCAGGTATCAACACAAGGTCTGTCCCACCACGCGCACCCTTTCACGTCTACTTTTGGCTCTAATATTTCGGCTATCAGAGGGTCAGAATTTGGCACGGCAGTTTGGTTGCAAGTTCATCGAGACGTCGGCGAAATCACGCATCAATGTGGACAACGCATTCTACGATATCGTGCGAGAAATTCGCAGGTACAATAAGGAAATGTCATCATATGGTTCGGGGGCACCAGCGCAAGGCGCCAACGGTCAAACTGGAAAGACGGAGGTAAATGGCGAGAACCAAAGCAGAGGTTGCTGTGGATGTGTGGTCATGTAAAGCTCGCAGAGGTAGTGTGCCTGGTGATTTAAAGAAGATACCTGTCATTGCTCGGTGCTGGATCATATCTAGGAGATACATGCTGAACGTTTCCAGGAGGTCCAGGAAAAATGCTTATACTTTTAGCATTTTACTGTCAGTTTAACTTCTTTTCTCGGTCTACAAAAGACCTGCGTTCTCTTCTTCGACACTTTGGTTTCATTTTTTTGGGCTCGGTGTTGAACAAGGTTTTCTGTGGGGGCGCCTTCTGCTGTCATGGTGCTCAAAGCACTCTCATGCTGGAATCAATTTCCTCTTTTCCATACATGACGGTCAGGCTTCTGCAGCCGCCTCTTCCTTTAGACTTCACTCTTCCTGGCATCTGGTAAATTGTTTTTCCCGTTAGCAGCTCCCATTCCTTTCCGGAGGATGCCACACTAGTACAATCGATATGAGTTCCTTGAGTTCAAAAACTGTTCAGAAATTGTTCGAAATCGTCTATAATTCTTCCAGCCATTTACTTCTTTGATCATTTCAATATCCTCTAATCTGATGATAATTCAAAGTTACTAACTAAGAAGATAAATACTCCATTTTCTAACCTTCCAAAAAATGTCAAGCTCAATATTCGGCCTCATGGAAAGCATAAGCTTCAAAAAATTATTCCTCCTGCTAGGTCACTGTTACCCGATGTGACATATGAGTACCTCAACCAAATCTACTAGTTCCAGCTCTCCGGATGGTATCGTCTCAAACCCTCTGATCCCCCTTTCTATCATCTAATCAGGGGCGAGCTCTACCAGGCTTCAACACCCATTAACTAGCCTTTTCGTTATTGCCGGACCGGTATCAAGATGCTTTTCAATGCATGCCAGGATGTTTCAACTAGGGGAAGGGCTCTCAACTCCCATCTTCAATTATTATCTAATAAATTCTTCGACATCCCTTCAGTACACTCCACCGAAGTCTCAACTCATTCGTCTCGACAGTTTTAGGATCGATCAACACTAGACCGTCCCATCAAAGACGGAAGCCATCATTCCGACGGAGCCAAGCACTCACGATGCCGCATCACCTACCGCAGCCTGAAAGCCTCAACCGCAGTCCACATCTCGATGCCAAAAACATCCCAAGATGTAAATATCCGAACCACCAAGCTCCCCCATCAGCCCTATCTTAATCAACCAAACCCATTTGCCCGTAAATATCTACGCCACGCCATCGAGCATCATCCGCGATTTTCTGTCATATTTAGCCTATTTTAAGCACCAAGGAGTCCAAAACGCAGCCCGACGTCATCCCTACCAAGCCCTACCCAACCGCAATCGATAGCCTACCCGCCTTGCACACAAAACCCAAATCTCTCGCTAATCGAGTCGATGAGACGTGCTGCACTTTCGAGACTATCAGCCTTTTTAGCCTTCATCCCCGCACCTCGCCACGCAATCATGACACCCTGCCGAACCCTTCCCTTCCTCCGGGGTAGATGACACGCGAGAACGATGCACGGCGCACGGCGTAAGGCGCGCGTATTGTTCTTGGCGCTGCTCTAGATACTCACCGTCGGCATCCCGGGCATGACGCGCAGTTGCGATCCCTGGGGTTTAGGTTGCGATTGGTGGTGCTGAGTTTTTCTTGGGGACGGTAACACAAAAACGATGTGCGAATCTCTCGTAAGCGGGATGTCGTCCATGGCGGGTCGGCCCGGATCACGTCAACCTGCATTGTGCCTGGTGAGCGGCTTGAAGACGCGATGAGGATTGAACCGGTAGGAGCGTGGGGGCCGTTTCGAAGACAATTTCTGGTTGCGAAGGCTCGTTATTGAGATGCTCGACAATATTGTGCCGTTCTGACGGGTATGAAACTGTCTACTCTATATCAGTGGGGAAGTCAGACGAGTCTACGTTTAAGACCCTTAAGGAAGATGAGGTGAGGGTCGTATGCTCAACTCGAGCATAGCGAGGCCTACATCTCGGTTCGTCGAGTGGGCTCTGGTAGAGCAAGGAGGCCGAATGCTTCGTGTTCATTGACCGAGGAACTTTGCAGACATTGGAGAGTTAACAGCGGTGGAGACTCTGCTCGCTTGGAAATTAGTCAGATCTGGCACTCGCTACTCGGCGGGGTGAGGCCTTTTCCTGCAGTGAGAAATCCTCAGCATGGGGCACTCTCTTGATCCTGTACAGGACCTCAGTATACGAAAAGCGATTTCGGAATACCGCTCTTCCAGAGTAAAAGCGAAGTTAGCCCCGGCCTACAGATCCTCATCTGACGGAAGCACTTGGCGTATCGCTTTCGGAAAGTGGCTCAGGGGCTTCCATCAATAGTGGCGAATAGCGATTGCATTTCTGGTCTCGATTACTAGCGCAAGAGACGGCACGGTCTAAGAAAGGGCAAAAGATGGTGGCGGTTTGAGGAACGATCAGACTCAAAGTGAAGTGAAACACGAACTCATCCTTTCCTGATGCTTGCATCATGTCACTGTCGAGGTTGCTTGCAAGGTTGTTCAACAAGAGGGGTCATGCGGTGTGTGAGAGGTGCTCCGGGCGTCGTATGCATAGTCGGTCAACGATAAAAGAGGTGTATAGTTGCGGATTTCAACGATTATCGGTGAAGGGTTGGTGGCGAGGTTACCGCTGAATGCAGATACTGGATCCATGCATTTGGAGACTATGCGAACAGGTCTCCGCATAGTGTCTCACATCTTGATGATATCCGAGTGGATCCTCCAAGTGTTGGAGATGCACGAGAGAGTCCTATCATAGCACGTCAGATTGACATTGTGCTTGGATGTGTTATCGAAATCGCAATAGACTTCAAGGGAAGATTCCGTATGAGATCCGAGCACTTCTGCAGCCCCATCCCGCTGCATGCAGGAGATTATGATGCACTGGAGTGCAGCGGTTCGTCACACTGCTGCATCGCAAGCTCGGAGATAACTTTTTTCTCATCGCGCAGCGCGGTTGAATCCATGTCGTGTGCTCGCAGGTCGCCTCTAGTTGGCCACCATAGTGGAAAAGAGCCTAGGTTGCGTCGAGAAGCTGGTCAAAGTTCTTCTAGAAGCGGAGAAGCCACATTCTAGAGCCTTTGCAGGGGCTGTTGCAGGAGCCACCTCCACGTCACTCCTGTGGGCTCCTATCCCGTCCGCGATGCTTGGCAAGGAGTGGTCCGTGAGGTCTCGCGTGCCTTATTTGATTGGATGAGAATGGCCCAATAACGCCTAAGCTTTGCTGGCTGCGGATCTTGTAAGAGGCAACGAACCAACGAAATCCCATAGAATACGCATGGAAGCTGCCTAGAATATTCGCAGAAACTTCTCTAGCTACCGTAATCTGCACGGAGCAACGCCATCTTTGCTGCCTTCCTCTTAGGGCCCTCGCTCGCAACCCTTAGGCCAGGAACTCGGCCGCTGCGTGACCCAATTATCGAGCTTGGGGACTGCACGCGGTACATGGCTCTGGAATCCTAAGATCGTCGGGATATGGTAACAGAATACTAATGAAAAAACTTTCTTTTTGTGGGTCGGCATATCACGAAACGGGTTTCTGGGATCCTTCGGCTGCCCTGACAAGGCTGAAAATGGCTGCTATTCGATGGAGCCGATGACCGTCTCGATCCGATGTGGGTGACGTGAGTGGGGTCGCTGGGGTCGCCCAAGCCTGAATGCAAGCCAATCCCTTGCGTTATAATAGGGAGGATGTTGAAATACAAGCGAAAGAGTGGTAGAAATGACAAACCCCAAAAAGAAATACCTTACCTTGACTCATCAGCTAACTGTGGCGTTAGCGTTCTGTTTCGGGTTGGCTTTTCAAAATGGCTTAGATGCTAAGATGAGTAGCCGTCCTCGTGCTGCAGTGTCCCGTCTATTACGCAAGTGCAACGACATGGAGTAGAGTAGAATGCGCGAAAAGCAATGTGCGAGGGAAGAGAAAGATGTTTTGAATTGAAAGTGATTAGTAACAGGGTATATCGCTCGAAAAAAACATTAATGTCTCCATACTCAGACGTCGAACATCCTACGCTGAAGTTTGAAATCATTTCCCAGACATATCAATCAGACCAATATCTTTTTCGGCGTCCGTGCTGACTGGTCGTGGTGCTCCACGGCTAGTGAATTTACCTGTCATACCCATCTTCTTTTCTGTGAGCCAAACCCTCAACATAATGAGACAACGAACAATGAGAAATATGATAATTGCGCCCACGAGTATACCAATGCAATATCCCGCGACTGACCCCGGCGAATGTTTTTCGTTGTTTAAGAAATCGTACACAAAGAAGTGCTCCGTATCATATGTCAAATAAGCTAATCCCAAGTACATAGCTAGGATAAATATGATGGGAAGTATATGAATGAAGGGTGGTGGCTCGGTTCGGGGAATGGTAATCTCGAGGAAGGCATATACAGAATTTAAGGCGTGCTGGGAGATGTTGGTCCATGCAGTGAATTTGCTATTGAAGCCGGAGTATAGGAGGGCCCAGAAAACAACTAATACGTGTCACTCTATGCAGAATGCGGGGTACATCCTATACTCACTGGTAACCAGCCATGGAAATACGACTATAGTACTGTAGAATATACTATGTAATGCCTGCAGAGCTTGCGGCCAGCGTGCAAGTAGGGGTGCACCAGTCAACCAGTAACTGGCAGTATGTGCAGCGCTGAAAGCAAAGTAGAATGCCAAGCCCCAATATGTCAGATTTGTGAAGTAGCTGAAAGACCTGTGAGATGCCTCGACCAGCCCATGCGAACCATACCAGCCAAATATGGTGAATATGGTTGTAAAGGAGTACAAGGAGAGTAGTGCCCGGAAAGCGAAGAGAGCTGTAGGTGGCAGCAGCCAGGACGTGCTGAATCGGTACGTGGGATCAAATCTGCGTTCCGTGTTCCCCCTCATGCTGCGGAAAATAGGCATTGTGGATTATGATCCTTCGCGATGGGATGCGGGTCAGTGCAGGTGTGTGACAGGGGTGCCAGAGCGTAAACAAAAGGGCCTGGTGATGTCTCGTGGGCCGCTGCAGGTATGCTGCGAAGGTGTGAAAGAAGATATAGGAGACAAAAGAGCGCAGAAGAGACGGCCAAATATGCTCTCAGCTCCGATGCTTTTAGAGATCTTCACCTCTGATCTTCAAAAATTCTTAATTGAGATAGGGCTGACCAGGCGGCTGATGGGGAGGCGCAGGGTTGCTGAGGCCATCCCCCTGATAGATAGGGGCTGTAATGTATTTTGATTTCAATTTGTAATTCAATGCGCAGGCTCCCCGGAAATAGAGAGCTTTGATTGACTCCACTTCAGCCCTCTATCTGGAGCTGTCTTGCTTCTCCCACGCAGAGTTTGGACCACCGCACGACTAGAGCACTCCCGCTATTGGTGGCGTTGTCCTTGCAGTATGTCGCATATGACCAAGGGAAGATCCGCAGTACAAATCACGCCTTTTTATTATGACGAGACAGCCTCTGAAGGTAACGGCAGCCTATCAAGACAAATCAAACTCACAATACGCTCACCGGGAGTCCACCTGAGTCAACATGAGTGAAACAACGACATCGGTACGGTCAGATTTATATACTTGTTCTAACCATTGACCTGACTAGAGTCCAGAAATGCAACAACCTTGCGCGAATCCGCGACAATCAACGGCGATCTCGCGCCCGACGCAAGGAGTATCTCCAAGAACTCGAGACTAAACTGCGCCACTGCGAGCAGATGGGTGTTGAGGCGTCGGCTGAGATTCAGAGTGCTGCTCGGCGTGTATTGGAGGAGAATAAGAGACTTCGTGCGCTGTTGAGGGAAAGAGGTGTTTCCGAATCCGAGATTACGGCAGTTATGGGCGCAACTGATAGAACTACCGACTACGGCTCTGCGGCGCCCACTCTGGACTCTATGTTAGGACGCAAGAGAGCATGTAACGGGCAACCATCGTATGTTAGTGGATCTTGTGGCGTGCAGCAGAACACGAGCATGCCAAACCCACCACTCTCGATTCCTTATCAGCGAGCTGCTGCTCTTCAACCGAGCCCAGAGATTGCAAGTCCTCACTCAATAGGTTCAAGCAGCGTTGGTACGCCGAGCAGTATATCTACGCCAACGTTTTCGCAAATTTCTACTGCTACTCCCCAAGAACTATCTGAAACGGACAGCTTTCCAAGCCTGGCATATCAATACGATCTGCCTCTCAACAACGCTTGGTCTCTCCCTTCAGAACCAGCTTACACGCACGATCAAATTGCATACAACAACACATCATCTTGCGTTTATGCTGCGAACATCATCAGGAGCATGAGATCCGATATCGGAACTGAGCTCGAGAACGACCTTGGCTGTCGGGAGCCTAGCAGCGATTGTGCTGTTGACAATTCTGTTGTATTCAATGTCATGGAGAAGTACTCGAACCAAAATCCCGGCTTGTGACCTGTGATGGGCTACGCAGCTCTTCGGTCGATTGGCGCATAACGAGCGGGCTTCAGATTAGGCGACCGTAGAGAACTTTCACCAGGTTAGGCTGTAGTCTAAGGAAAAGTTCCGCCTCACAATGAAATCCGCGTGTAGAGGCGGTCAGGGCTCCATCTTGGTTGGGGAACGCTGGGAAGCTGTTGTACGGGTAAAATTGATGTCAAGATGAACTATTCGATATTCAGTGAACAGGCGGACTCACTGCGAGTCAAGGCGAGTTTTCCAAGAGCCTCAAGGCAAACGAGAATCTTTGAGAGGTTCTACACAATTGCTGGAGACAGGCACTTGCGGGCATCCGGATGGTGTGAAAATGCCATTGAGCGCCATTACTCATTGAATACAGGGTAGGCTATGGACTATACAAACGCGGGGATCTTTTAGTATGCAGAGTTTGTGGATTTTGTTTGTGCAAATATCGCTTCATTCCTCACTTGTCGAGTATTACGACAGGTTTGCGCACACGGAGTAAGCGTCTCATTGATTTCTATTTTTCTTCAGTGAATGGAATAACGTTATTTTCTAGTCAATTAAATATCTTGTCCGATTGTCTTTGTCCCTGATGCTCGAGTCGATCACTGCTTTCGGATTACTCCCATTGTCCCATCCAAAGCCAATTAACAAATCCGGACACTCATTGTCTATTTGACAAAACTAATTAATCGACTTTCTTATGATCACGGTTTATGCATCCAAACTCCCGCTCAACTTCTAGAAAGGCTAACTTCACTATTGCTAAATTTGTAGCTCAGGTTCCAAGATGGTCGAGATACGAGCTGCAAAAAGAAAGGCCCAAGGAGAGGCCTCATCAAACAGACTCCCCAAAAAATCGGAGACCAGTAAGGGCCCTATACGAGGCGAAAAAACTCAAGTGGCGAAGAAGCCTCAAGCAGCAAAGAAACCCCCAGTAACTAGGAAACCTCCAGCACCCGGGAAGCCTCCCGTACCCGGAAAACCTCCGGCCCCTAGAAAACCTCCAGCATCTAGAGAAACCCCGGCAACCAGAAAACCTCCAGCAGGCAAGAAACCTGAGGCGAAACCTGGGCCTGGGCCTAGCGAGGAACAGAAGGAACAAGAAAAGAACGTAAAAGATACACCGCAGCTTCTCCAAGAAGGATTGGACGAACTAGCTGAGGCTAATTGGGATTTCTCTTCACTCATCAAGAAAGATAGCCCAGATACTTCAACGGATACCATATTGAAAAGGCCGAACGACTGCCCAATCCCGTCTCCGTTAGTTGGAGAAAAACTAGTTGTGCGAGCCGGTGAAAAACTTGTTCGGTATGGAAGTATTGACTCTGTACGACGAATTTTCGCCCGTATACGACGTGCAAATCGGGATTCTTCCGCGGGGTTAATCTTGAAAGAGCGCGACAAAGACTCGGGTTCGCTTTGTACCTTAAATAGGGATGAGAACAGCGATAACGAATTGGAATGGTACGAAGTGAACGAGAATTTGTCTATTACAGTGTAGGTCAAGTCTATAGCTCATATTTCTATACTTCAACTAATACGCAATTTTTGTTTGTAGATATGTAACAAACGCAGCGAGTTCTCCCCTACCGAGTACTCTAACCGTCCAATTCGAACTATACCGGTTAAGTAACACCTACGAGGATCCAACGCAACGAACTTATGGATACTTTATTAATGTCCCAGGTAACATTACTATTAGGGTTAATAGCGATGAGTACACAAACCCTTCTCCTAGCAGCAATGTCGTTATCAGGCCACTAGATGGATTTACTGTGATTGAGGTTCTTGACCAACCCATTCTCTTCTGGCGCAAGAAGAAGGATAGGAAACACAACCTAAATACGCCAACAGTAAGTCTATACAATCTGTATACGAAAATTGCTTATATAGTGGAAGTATCGATCCGCATTTATTCAGAATCCGATACTCATCACATCTACTGCAGTCATAGATTTAGAAACCATTGTTCTACCGCCTCCACTATCTCCAACATCCTCCCCGCCTAAACTCCCCAAAACTCCTACACCTCCCAAGCCTCCCACGCCTCCCAAACCTCCAAAATCACCTAAACCACCTAAATCCCCTAAATCCCCCAAAGGGCCAGGAGGGAAAGAGGGAAACAAGAAAACTCCTGCCATACCTATAATTCCCGAGGGCAACACTGCTTGCGAATATTTTCGCCAGTTGCTTTCAGAATTGATGGAAACCCCTGCTGCCAAAAAATGGGAAAATGAGACAAACGGGAAATTTACAAATCCTAGGCACTGGCTCACGAACCAGGAAGTTATGGAAGGAGTTGCTTCTGTGGGCGAGGCTATCAATGGCATACAGTCGGAGGATTCAGGCTTCAGCATCGTCTCTTGGATGACGCTGGGGGTTGCAGGATCTGGCCAACATGACCATAATAGAGCGATACGTCCCCAGAGGCCTATGCTTTTGCCGCGGTGGTTCAACCACCACATACTCTTGCTCATCTTCCAGAGGGACGAAGATGGAACCATCAGTCTCCACGTCCTTGACTCCAAGAAATGGCATAACCCAGTGCAAGCGGACAGGATCCGCACAGTAACTCTTGGCAGTAACTTTACTGTCCGAATCTTTTGATCGGCGGCGGCTCAGCAGGCGGTAAAGGAAGCCAAGACACTACTTAGGGCCTATTTAACCTTCTCGTTATCTATTTTTACTCTTTCTTGCCACATGTCTCCTCTTACGCGTCTCCCCTTACGCGTCTCCTTCTACGCGTCTTTTCTACGCGTCTCTCTCTACCCGTTGCTCTCTACGCATCTCTCTCTACGCGTCTCCCTTTGTAAGAGAGGCACGGGCAAGGCACAGGCAGAGACGCGAGCAGAGAGAGGTACGAGCAGAGCCACAAGCAGAGCCACGAGTAGAGCCACGAGTACAGCCACGAGTACAGCCACGAGCAGGGCCACGAGCAGGGCCACAAGCAGAGGGAGCAGAGGGGGCAAAGGGAGAAGTAAAGGGAGCAGCCTAGATGGGAAGGTGGGTCGGTGGGGATGGGAAGTGGGTCTAGATAAACAGTGCTTAATTGATCTACAGGGGCAAATTAAGGCTAAGCTTTGATATTCCCTTTCCAGACACCCCTTTCTACCTCTACGCCTTATACCTCTATACCTCTACACCTCTCTACGTCTCTACTTGTGGCTCTGCTCATGGCTCCACTCATGTCTCTGCTCGTGGCTCTGCTTGTAGCTCTGCTTGTAGCTCTGCTCGTGCGTCTGCTCGTGTCCCTGTCCGTGTCTCTGCCCGTGTCTCCTTGCGTCTCCTTATGCATCTCTTTGCACGTCTTATAGGGGGTTAGGTAGAGAGGTGTAGAGACATAGACGTAGAGATATAAAGGTGCAGAGGCGCAGAGGCGTAGAGGCGCAGAGGCGTAGAGGCGCAGAGGCGTAGAGGCGCAGAGGCGTAGAGGCGTAGAGGCGTAGAGGCGCAGGGGGAGGCGCCTCTGGGGGTAAGCCGTGCTAAATTAAGCTACGACTCTAATAAATAAGCTCTAAGCCACTAATTTTGCATCGGCAGAATGAAACTTGGCAGAAGATTCGGACAGTAAAGTTACTGCCAAGAGTTACTGTGCGGATCCTGTCCGCAGTGCAAGAGCGTGTACAGATATATCAGGAATCCACAACGGTCATGGAAAATCTAGTGTGGTACAGGATCCCGTTTAATGATTCGCAGTATATCAAGCCACGGAATGCAATATGGGTGAGCCCCGTGGCGCAACAACTCGTCGATTGGGCATGTGGTTATCATACAATTCTGAACGCCTGGGTAATTGCTCTGGGATTAAATCTTAATCCAGACTTCATCCCGGAGACAAAATTCTACGAGGCTCGGCAATTGATTATATTGGCCCTGGGCGGTTTCCTGGATTATCGGATCGTCTACGCGTTTCTTCTTTGCCAAGAATTCATTCAGGAGCAGTCGAATGTCCCTCACGACCGCCGGTTCAAGCAAACTAAAAAGCAAACCGAGACTGGAGAAAATGAGAAAAAGGTTAGACTCGAAGAAGACGAAATGTTCATGACACATTCAGACTTCCAGGTCAACCGGTCAAACAACGTCCAATTCGAGTCTGGTGTGCCTCATAACACGCTGTTCATCGGAGACACGTATACGGATAAGATAAGATTCGAAATGATACCAGAGCTGGCCGCTCGGGGACAGTTTGACGGAAGCGAAGATGGTATTGCTGTTATACAAGGATTCCGGAAAATCTTCAAACGGCGGAATAAAAGCGGCAGTGACGGATACGGTGATGATGAACTCGAAGTGATGACGAAGGTACTCAGCCAAGAAGGCCGTCTTGATGGCTCCGAGACTCCCAGGACTATAAGAGGGACATATATACCCCTGTATTGTCCGAGATCTCCCAAAGTGGATCATGATTTGGAAGAAGTCCGTAAAGATCCGTGCTCGTTTTATCGCCAAAGTCTCAGAGAGGCTTGGGATCGCTTCCAGGAATTCGAGCCGCGTATGGAGCCAAAAGGACGGGCACATATGATCACCCATTTGGGTGAATATCTCAATGACGATAATGTGCTGCTAGGGATCGCTTCGGTAATTGAAGCAATCATGGCGCATCAAGAGGAAAAACCTTACCTTTCCGGTTTCACTCTCACTAGTTCCGTGGACTTAGCCGTGGTACGGAACTATATTGATGATATGCAGAAACCCGTGACAGTAACTCGGCCGAGAAGGCCTTGGCTCTTGCCGTGGGTAGTTGATAGCTTCGAAACTGCCGCGAAAGAAGGATTAAAGCCGAAGCCGAAGCTGAAGATTAAGCCAGTAGGAGCGCCTGAGGAAGAGGAATACCCTGGACATATACTTTTAATAGTGTTTCAAGACGCGGCGAACAACGAAAGTAGTGTACATTTCTTGGACTCCTGCCCAGACTACTTGGAAGACCAGTATGACGAAATTTTCAAGACAGTTTGTCGAGTCGTCGAGAAGCTTGGGTGGAACGATCACCGAACAAGAGTAAAGTTTCCAAAATCGCCAGAAACCGTCGATGCTGCGCGTCAGCGAAATCATACGGACTGCAGACTGCACACCATATTCAATGCATGGGTTTGTGCCCTAGGCCTCAAAGTCAATCCTGATGCTCGATGCATGCCCGGCTTTATAACGATGGTCATCTGCTTGTCCAGTGCGCTCTTGCTAGCTGCAGCATTGACTGGAAGGCGATCGTAGCGTTCTTTCTGTGCCATGGATATATCGAAGGGTCTATAGACGACGTGCCTATCGATCGTCGATATCCTTCTACAAGGCGACAGACATCCGATTCAGCATTACAAATGCGCAACATAGACAGGAAAATTGGCGATCTGGAAGCAGAATCACTAATGGCGCCTTTGAGTACTTCAAATGTAAGCTTTGCAGTGTGAGGAATTGCATGAACGACTTGATTGTAAATGTAGCTCTAAAGCCTCTATATATACACGAAGAAGGTGGAGGTAATAAGACATAAAAGGGTAATAGGTAACTGAAATGGGAACAGTGATCTGCAAGCAATATTGATCTTCAATCAATATATAGGGTGGCGTTGACGCTGTCTTGGAGCCTTCTAAGCGGTAATCTTGTGTCTCAGCACAGTGTCGGTAGTCGGTTACATCAAACAATATCAATTTTGATGAGTGGAGACTCAGAAGTGAAGAGGATGATGATGATAGCGAGGATGATAGCGAAGATGATAGTGAAGGTGATGGTGGAGGTAGAGATGCAAGTAAAATATAAAAAACCCTGTCTATTAAATAGCAATATTAAAGCACGGCAAAAAACCTTATTATACAATAAAGCGGATACCCTTTGTCAATGAAATATGCTCATTACTATTACAGGGAAATGGTGACGTGAATCTCTACTAGTTTAATAAAAAGATGTACTGATATTCAATGTGACCAACAGACTGTATCTACTCTGGGCCCCCAGGTTTTGCAATAACAAGGCAACGACTATGTATTCTAAACTCGCTAGAGTTCTTATTTCTATTCTATGAGAAGCCGATGTTATACATATCTACAAGAAGTAATAATACATTTATTGGTCTAGATAATGATGGGATGCATTCCCTGTTTTGCCATTGCTTTTTATTATCGCCCAAACCAGCCACCGAAAAGACTACCGCTAGCACCACTACCACTAGCACTGCCTCCCCTCGCTTCTGTTTCCAACCACTGCCTAAGGGACTTCTTATCTTTCATACTCTCCGGTCTTGTGAGCTTTGTCCCCAGCCGTGCTTCCTGTCTACTAAATGCTAGGAGAGTAGGCATTGAATTGATCGATAGAAAGAATCAGCCCTATCCAATACAACATGTTTTTCAAAAGGCTCCAGAAATTTAGTGTCATTACCATATACTTCACACCCAAGTCGGAAATAAGTACGGAATCTAGCTCTACCTCCGAGTACCCAATTCCACCTTCTGCTTCTCCAACCCCTTCATCTTCTATTAGCTCCCTGAGAATCGGCTTAACCGCTGCGCACGTCAAACACCACGAGGCAGACCAGAGGGTTATAAGCGGTCGATTGCTACTTGCAGAGAGAAGTAGGAGTGCGGAGAGTTCTTCTGGAGTACGGATACTGGTATTCTCTGGTTAGTCGAAACCGCATTCCGGAAGCGATCGAGCGAGAATTACGAATTGTAGATGCGGTTCTTATCAGAAAAACGCGATGAAGAACTAAAGCTTTTCCTCCATGCCAGCGACCGGCCAGCAACAAGCCGTAATGGAAGGGCGTGGGGGCGTAATATCCTCATGATAGAGTTTGATGTTTGCAAGGCGAAGACGTCACAAAACGCCAGGCGCAGATCTTCCCCCGGAGATTTACCCCAGCTTTTCCTTTCCACGTGCCAGCTCCTCCCCCTTTCACCCACCTCGGTGTGTATGTATCCGAGAAAACTTGAAGCTCCCATCAACTCAATTGAGGACCGAGCGAAGAGAACATCCGGGTAAAACCAAGCTTCTCCACACTCGTCTAGCATAAGAGCATTTACCCTCTAATCAACTCGAGGCATGTAGGTACCGGGAGTACAGCTTCCCTGTCCTCTGATCCAGGGACAGGTAGGTATAAATATGCATGACCTCAAGCAATCTATTTTTGCGCGTAGCAAGATAAACCACAATGTTCCTCTCCATCGTCTCAACTCTTGTCGCTTCTCGCTTCCGTGGCTCTTGCGAATTCTGAGGTGAAGTCAATGGTCGAAGACATTGCACTGTTTATGCCAACGGGCACCGGAAATATGACGTACCAAATACCCTGCATGCTTTTCAGCAGTGTGGAAGTGGCGGGATCATTCTCTTCCCGCAAGACCAGTCGTATTGGATAGCTTAGAAATTTAATCCGGTTGTGAACGACGTAATAATTGACTGGAAAGGTCAATGGACTGTAAGGAAGTTGTCGATGCCTATTCGATATGCACAATCTTACAAATTCTTAGTTCTCAGATAACTTCTCATACTAGCGCAACAACTCTTATCCGATCGCCTTCCAGAACCATCACGCTGGCTTCATACTTACCGGTGACGGCGTTCATATTGATGGTTACGGAACCGGTGGTATCAACGGCAACGGTGATGTTTGGTATACGGCTGAAGCAGGCAACACACAGCCAGGACAGCCTATGCCTTTCGTTTTCTGGAACGTCGGCGACGTGACAGTGAAGAACTTCTTCGTTAAACAGCCTCCTCTCTGGAGTACCAATATCATGAATGGAACGGACATGACATTTGACAATATACTGTGTAATGCCACAGCAACGAAAGCGCCATATGGAACCAACTGGGTCCAGAATACAGATGGCTCTGGTGAGATCTTCATTCATCCCTTAATTCTACGATATGATGTCTAACAATTGCTTTGAAGATACTATGGATGCAACTAATATCAAGTTGACAAACTTCTACTACCAAGGAGGCAATGATTGCATTGCAGTAAAGCTACGCTCCTATAATATTATGGTTCAGAACGCTACCTGTCATGACGGCAATGGCATCACTATTGGCAGTCTGGGACAGTACTTGGAAGATTCGTCAGTGGAAAATGGTATTACTGACGTTAATGTAGGCATTTTCTAGGTCTGTTGAGGGCCTGTAGATTAAAATGCTGATGCTATTCTTAGACCATCCGCTACAATGAAGATATGCACAACTCGGCCTATATCAAGACTTGGGTGGGGGCTTTGGTACCACAATCCAGCTGCGAGTCCAACTACCAACCGCGTGGTGTTGATTGGGGTTCTGTTCGCAACATTCTTTTCGCCAACTTCCATGTTCAAGGGGCCGACTCTGGACCTGCTATCACGGAAGGTAGTGGCAACAACGGCTCGTATTCCGGCATCAGTCTTCTAGAAATCCCGAATATTACGTTTGTGAACTTGCCGAAATCTGAACAATAAGTCCGCAACGGCAGGTGTGGGCTGTTCCAAGGTACGCCCGTGCTATAATATTGAATTCGAGAATGTCGGCTTGACAAGTGAGCGTAAACTCGGCAAGTACTGGCGTTGGGAAGTGTGCTTATATCGAGGCCGGCGGTATGCATGGAATTACGGGGAGTGGGTGTTAGATACCATATAATTTGTGAATAGAAATACTGAGGCGCAACTCATGTAATATCTGCCATGTCATTAGCCTTTCATAATCTCTGGTCGGCTTCAAGGCAGATATAAAGTAGCAATGATGGAAAAAATATCCTACATGCACCTCAGGCTAAATGCAATTCAGGCTGTGGACAGTCAGTTCAGCATTGTGTTGGATCCCGTGGGCCCATTACCAAGGCTTTCAGAAGCCTATCCAAAGCAACTATGGCATGACAACGATTAAAGGAGGTACACCTCATACATGATTATCTCCGAGTATTTACAGCAGAGCCACTCTCTTTGCTCTTTTCATTCGAGTGTACATAGTATAATACACCAATATTTCATCCATACCTAACCCACTTTCCTCTTTGAAACTCCAGGATGCCCTCCCGGATGCGTAACATAATAGCCGCAGGCAATTTTTTTTTACCCGTCACTCTTTTCATCCCGTTCTCTCCTTTGAATTGGTTCGACCTTAACAACCGGAGGTGTGCTTCCATCCTCATCTTTCCTTAGCCCCAGAATCTGTCCAACTAGCCCTCCGGGCTTCGGCACGGGACATTCTCTTCGCCGTGTCCTGTCGTTTCCAGAGTTACCCATTGTCGCTGGTTCCTCGTCACTCACACCTCCACTCAGCGAAGCTGGTTCGCTGGTAGTAATATGCTTCGACATGATTGGGTTGCCGTTCTTATCAACCTGGCATCTTCGCCGCCGCCTCTTCGGCCGTGTGGATAGCGCGTCTGGATCTGCGGAGTCGGCGAGCGCGCAGGTGTCGACAGGACAGGGAAGGATGTGTGGTGTAGCAACGACCAGGAAGGAGATGAAGAGAGTTGTGGTAAAGAGGGAAGTTGTGAGGCGCGAGCGGGGGTGGAGAGCGGGCGGCATCAGGTGAAGAGGCCGTGGATGCAATGCGGGTGACTGGGTGGTGGTGCACTTGGTGGTAAGGCATTAGAAGAGCTGATAGGATAGCAATGTTAATTTAAGCAAGCTAATAGAAGGAGAGGCAATGACGTACTCACGCAATTGAGCCCCTATGAATCAATGTACGCATGGAGAGGGTGGGGTGGACGAGTGGTTCGAGGTTTTGACGAACCATGCCAAGACTATGTACCGCGGAACGATTGACGGATGATCCCTGTCAGGTGGCTGCAAGACATCTGAACGCCAACTCCAACACCACGTATTTCCACTCCATTCAACCATCTATTTTTCTTCTCACTTAAAAGGCTCCGGCTGCCCTCGAGAACGATAGGGGCTCAAGGTGAAGATAGGATCTCAACCACCCCCAACTGACGCAATCATTTAATGCACCGCGACGCCACTCCGATATCGTCATCTCTGTTCAGCGCGTCAAAGACTCTCAAGGTCTTCGTTACGTCGATTGGATTTACATAGCCATTGGGTGCCTCTTCCTCCATAAGCGCGCCAGATATCCCTTCCGAAGCCCCTTTGTGGGCAAGTAGCTTGCGCCTGCAACGATGAGCGACCTTGACAGGTAATTTACTACCCGAAGTTTCAAGACCGTTTGCTGAGGATATTTACCGCAGAGCCATCGCGCAGCTACGTGCATGTCGGCCTATACCTGAATATCAAGTGCGAGAGCTATGCTATAAGGCGAGGGAACTGCTGATAGAAGAGGGGAATGTAGTGGGAGTGGATGCGCCGGTGACGGTACGAGCTTTCATGCGGATAACGGAAACACCTAGCTAATCGCCTCCGGAAATGCAGATATGCGGCGATATACACGGACAATTCCATGATCTCATGGAGCTGTTTCGAGTGGGCGGTGACGTGCCGGATACAAATTATCTGTTTATGGGTGAGGCTCTCTCCGCTGGTCCTGAACAAGATCACGCGCACTGACTGAGCGCAGGCGATTTTGTTGATAGAGGCTTTTACTCTCTCGAGTCTTTTCTTCTCCTTCTTTGCCTTAAAGTACGATACCCAGACCGAATAACACTTATCCGGGGAAACCACGAATCGAGACAGATAACGACTGTTTATGGCTTTTATGATGAGTGTTTACGGAAATATGGCAGCGCGAATGTGTGGAGGTACGACATATAAACTGCAATTTTTAGTCTACAAGCAACATGCTGACATTACCTAGGTATTGCTGCGAAGTGTTCGACTATCTTGCGCTCGGCGCCCTCGTCACAGGCGCAGCAACGAATCTCGAACCCTCCGACGCGCCCTTCCAAGACCCTACCTCCCAAGCTAGCATGCCAGGTGAAGAACAGGACATCGAGATCGAAACGCTGAACGCGAATGGCGAGATTATGTTCCGCTTCGCCCGCAATCACGATGCCTCACAGCCCTCCCAAGCCGCATCCCAGCCTTCCAGCTCCCCTATAATCGACACACCCTCCCGCACCGGTCCCTCGGGCACTAGCGCTACCTCCTCCGCCAATGGCTCGCGCGGCAACGACGGCGGCGCAGTCCTCTGCGTGCACGGCGGGCTCTCCCCGCTCATCGACACGATCGACAAGATCCGGTTGCTGGACCGCAAGCAAGAAGTGCCGCACGAAGGCGCCATGTGCGACCTGCTATGGTCCGACCCGGACGAAATCGATGGATGGGGCCTCTCACCGCGCGGCGCCGGCTTCCTTTTCGGCGCCGACATCGTGAAGTGCTTCAACCACAAGAACGACCTCTCGCTGATCGCGCGCGCCCACCAGCTCGTCATGGAAGGCTTCAAAGAAATGTTCGACAGCACCATCGTGACCGTCTGGAGCGCGCCGAACTACTGCTACCGCTGTGGCAACGTTGCTGCGATCCTGGAGCTCGGTGAGGACGGCAGCAACGCTGGCTACGTGCGCCGCTCCAACGGCGATGCCAGTAGGCGGCAGTCTAACGTGCTGACAGAGCGGGCGCGCGACGGGCCCGGGCGCCGGTATAGGGTATTTGAGGCCGCGCCGCAGGATTCGCGGGGCATGCCGGCGAAGAAGCCCGTAGCGGATTATTTCCTGTAACGAGTACAGTAAATCGGGTATTTTTTGTTTGAAATTGGTTGGGGTAAAGGGTCGGGCTTGGGGAAAGATATACCCTCTGCCTTTCCTGACACGCACTTGTAATGGATATGAGCTTTTTCTTTTGGGTATGCTGGCTAGAGATGAATGCGGAATCTAACGTCTCAATACCGGGTCGTTAAGGGCATTTCTTGGGCATAGCTTTTTTCGTCATGATTTGATATGGGTATCTATATTGGACGCATATCCCCCTGACATATACACAGACTCGTACTCAAATGATGCAGATAAACAGTCCTCTAGCGCCGCACTAAATGCGTGAATACAAAATACTTCCCATAAATCGTAAAGCTACCAATTCCATGTCCGCGATGAGGCGGTGAAGACAGGCGGTTTCCACTGTAGGCGATCGGGGTCGATGGTGCGCTTACCCTTGATCTTCTCTTTTGCCTTTTGGCGCTCGCGTTGCTCGATGACTGCGTCTGTCAGGACAATCACGTGTTGATTTTTCTGGGAGCAATGTTAGCCAACACCCCTTCCAAGGAAGTGTCTGACCTCTGCTAAGAAGCTAGGCGAGAGGAAATACTCACAGAATACCTCAACATATTCAAGTTCTGCAGCGTATGCAGCACATCCGTCGTCGTCATAGCCGTCATAGCGCCCAGATCCTCCACATTGGCCTCACTCCGGCCATCCATCAAAATATCCACTATCGTCTCTTGCCAATACACCCTGTAACTCAACAATCCCAAATCACTGAGCGGCTTCTCTGGGCTCCCTAGTTTCCCTTCCCGCTTTGACAGTTCGTATGAGAAGGCAATGAGCAGTCTACCAAAGCCCTTCCGCTGGTATTGTGGCAAGGTTAGAATACAAGCGACGTTATAGCCCTCGGCACTCTCCTTTTCCTTTGAAAAGTAGCCGACAAGATGGAAGCCGTGCTCGTCGCGCGTGCACATGCAGTAGAAGAGAAAAGGGTCGACGTCGTAGTACAGCGTCTTATGGTCCAGGAACAGCTTGGACAGTAGACACAGGTTGCGACACCACGTCCTCTGCCTCCTCCCGTCGATCTCGAAGAAGCTGACGTAGTCGTCGCGGTAGATTTCGTTACCGGGCGGATGCAGCAGTGTGCACTTCGTACGGTGGCGCTCGAACTGCATGACTTCGCCGAAATAGCCCAGGCAGAATTCGCAGATGTAGACCATTTCGGCGTCGGTGAAGTCGATTGGGTAGGGGCTAAAGTACCAAGGCTCAATTTCGAACTGGCCCATTTGCACGCGGTCCAGATTACGAACGCGCGAGATCTCAGTCTGGTTTTGAGTCATGGAGCCGGAGGTTCGCAGTTTTTCGATCTCGTCTTCGCGTGAGTAGGTCTCAGGCGGTGCGGCTTTCGCGGCTGCGGCGGCGTCTTGGACGTCGACGAGGTCCATTTCCTCATCGTCGGCTTTCGGCGTGCTGTCATCGGTCACTTCGGTCGAGACAAGCGCGATGTGCTCCTTGTTCTCCTTGCCGCTCGCTTTGGGCGGTCGAGCTGTCTTGCCTGGCAAGTTCACCGAGGTGGCCTCAGGGGTAGCGGAGATCTCGCGGTCAAGCTTGGAGCGCGCTCTTTTGAGATTTTTGGGAACCTTGGAGGTTTCTGCCTTCGAAGGTTGTGACTTGCTAACCGTACTAACAGCCTTCTTCTTTTCGGGCCTTTCGGGGGCTGGCCATTCGACCTCACGAGAGAGGTCGATTCGCTCGGCAGGTATCCATTCTTCACAAAGTTAAAAATATATTGAGAAGACTTGTATCCTAGGAAGGTGACCCACCATCTAAACGCTTGTTGAATTCCTCGTAATGAACACTTTTAATGGTTAGAATAAAATTTACGGGATACCATACTTAAATGCTCACTAGAATGTCGGCTTTCCTCTCCGTGTCTGCATGGACAGGATCTCTGCCTTGCGTTTCTCTCCATCCTATGTCGCAAGTCAGAAACTGATGTGACCGAGACTCAAAGAAGAATAGATAGTGAAAGTGGACGCCTTTAATAGTAACCGAAAAGTAGACTTAAGAGAACTGAAAGTTGCTGCTAGTTTCATATTCATGCGACATCCACAAATATTAGAAGCAAAATATAAGGGCTTGTGAAATGCATACCTTCTCGACAAACGCTTTCACTCCAATCCTACACTCCTGGTCAGTCTTATCTCCTCAAATGGCCCTTCGCATTCTCACGTACCTCAAAGTGGCCAAAGTGGCAAAGCCCTTTTCGACCGGATCCGGCGTGCTCGTCGGCTCATGTGACGACTCGCGGGGCGCCATGATATAGAGAATGCAATATCAAAATTTAGAGATGAAACTCGGTGATGTTAGATTGATACTGTCGCTCGAAGATGTTGACTTCGATCGTTATTGCGACCGTAAGTTACCTCAGCGAGCTCAGAGTTATTTTGGTTGGCGCGGATATTCTATTGGTCCGCTGCGCTGACTAACTCTTTATGGACGCACCGCTAAAATCACGTCTAAAACCCTTTGTTAAGATTTATTCAATCTGACGTTGATCCGTGCTTTCTTCCGGCAGAAAAGACGCGTTTGTCCGAATTTGTACACGTGTTCGTGGCTTAAACGCAAGGCTCCAGATTGAACTGAATCTAAAATCTGGAACGTAGACCTCCAGATTGAACTGACGCCAAGACCTCCAGTTCAGAAGCTTTAGGGTGCGTTCGGTTGCAGCTCCAGACTGAATCTGGAGCCTCAATCTGATCTGGAGGCGACTGTTCGGTCAATCTGGCGACTTTCTGATCTGGAGCTCCTCCAGATCGGCAACCGCGTCAAATTCGCACGCTTTACCGTATATAGTAGTTGAACTTGAGCTCTTGGCGTCAGATCAATCTGGAGC
>Ga0307515_10002621_pt1 | contig 38727 bp, 37 predicted proteins | sample 17_EM_MG_FD_194513 | JGI IMG/M metagenome (GOLD analysis project Ga0307515, IMG submission 194513) | Populus trichocarpa ectomycorrhiza microbial communities from riparian zone in the Pacific Northwest, United States - 17_EM | ecosystem: Host-associated > Plants > Roots > Unclassified | place... | reverse complement strand
CGCTTTGCATTCAGCCTATCTGGGAGCATCTGGGAGCATCTGGAAGGATCAGTGTGGCTGTTCAGAGTTGCTGAGTTGTTCGGTTATGACTTCCAAACCATTTTACATTTTGCTGATGACAACAGATAGTTGAGATAAATACCAAGAGATGATCACCGAGATCTCACAGTGACGGATGTCAGTGCCGAAGGACTTCGCATGGAGATTGAGAGGATTACTGGGAGCCCTACCATACCAAGCCACTGACCGAGATGAATACCGAGTAGTGTACCAAATGATCAAGACACTATGGCTGAACAGCATACCGAACGGAATGCCGAACCACCTTGCTGGATGTCTAACAAATCATTTCCGAGAACCCAATGGGTATTCAACCGATGCGGCCTACCAAGATGGCCAGAGTGAAGTCGTCTAAAAGCAAACCAAAGCCGAAAAAAGATTGTCTGCAGACGAAGCAGAAGCCGAACCGAATTACCTGTCGAATCACAGACACATTTCGAATACAATCCAGATTTGCAGTTACACTGCTATCTGCTACCAAGCCGTGATGCCAATCGACAATCGATACATATTCAAGTCGTCGGCGGAGCAAAGAACTTCAACAAGGGAGAGATAGTTGTGTCAGATCAGTCAAGTCCTACCAAGAAGTGATAGTCCACCTGGAGGCAGTCTACCAAGACACACACCGAGAGTCTACGGAGAAGTCGACTGGTGAGTCTACCAAGTCGAGCAACATTCTACTGAAGCCGCCTATCCGGAGCGCAACCATGAAGTCTCGCCGAAGCGGACTTCCAAAGACGATTGCCTAATGAAGCAGCATCTACAAGTCAATGCTGAGTAACGATGACTACCCGCTGCGAGATATACTCTACAGTGTATGAGGAAGTACTGCACGGAGCTCAGCCAGTGCTAGCGTGCTTGAACTACCTAAGTATAACCATCTTAGAGAAATTTACGGGTTAGGTGTCTACGAATGGGACTACACACCATTGACATATATGATCGATGATCACCGAAGGCTACGACCGATGCCGACAGCAGAAGCTCCCATCGATGTCGAATCATGAGCGGAAGCTCTACCACCCTGACGATTCTGACGATGACCTACGCCGAGATATATGGGCTACGGGTATGGATGGTCGGAGGAGTATGGGTTCAGTTCGGAAGTGGAGATATGGAGGATGGGATCACTTTTGGATTTCATCTTGTTTCTCTCTTCTCTTCTTCTGTTCTTTGGATCTCGGCACCCTACAAATGGCGTCGGCACCGGTTTTTTCCACCTTTGGAGTCAATCAAGTGGAGGTGGAGTCTCCACGTGCGCCGAATCCGCCGAAAGGTTGCCATTGAGCTGCACCAAACGGTTGTGGAACTTATGGGTTTGTACGATTGCGTACCTAGGATGATTGTTTCATTCTTTGTTTCCCTTTCCTTTTCTCGTATACTGGCTGTGGCAGCCGAGAAGGTCAGGGCCTAAAGAGAGGGAAAATATAACGGCGGCACGTGACCAGGGGCCGGGTAACAGCCATTCTATATCGTCAGCTCGCCACAAGCCTTAGATCTCTAGCGATAATCCTACCTAGACATCTATAAGTCTCCATGTATAGTCACTCGAGTCCACATGTGCAACCATATCCCTATACCGGCAGACGCTGGCGTATGCGTCCTTACATTGAGTCATTAGTAGTTTTAATGTCTGTTGTGAGGTCAAAAACTTCTACCTTTTGACCAGGTCTTCCTGATCCTTCTGTTCTGCAACGGCCTTTACGAGCTTCACTCATTTTTTGGAGAGTTTCTTCAGTATGGATTTTACCGTCGAAATAATTACCCCCCGGTTTGTGCACCACTAATTTTTATTTTAGTTAGCTTGGAATGGTCACGGCTGGTCATGGGAGCTCTAGCAGCGAGTGAGATATTGTACTCAGGCTTTAACAGGTCTAAATAATATTGCTCCCTGTCTATACATTTAGAAGGCTCACAGTAAAGCCAACATTCACATTGTTCACAGAGTGTTTGAATTTTTAGTGAGTCTGTTTGGTACAAATTGAGAAACTGTATTGGCTGTCAGGTTGATGCGGCAGCCAGCCTACGCCGAGCATCTTGTTTACGCTCCTCGTCATTGCTTTATCAGTGATACGCCTCCGACTTGCCTCAATACCACAATGCACACTGTGGACTGGTGGTGGGTGACACAGGTAACGAGAGATACCCAAGGATGATGACCTCACTGTTCCTAAGCGGCCTGGCCGCCACAAATAGCCTCCCGGCCGCCAAGGGAAAGCCCGCAGGCCCGGCTGAAAAGCCTGCAGGCCCGGTGTGGCGGGAAAATCTGTTTCTCACCACCAGCGCCACTCAGCTGGGCAGAGGACTGAGCGATGGCGGGTGTATGGAGATACAGGGATGATGGAAGTGGACTGGGCTACGTGGAGTACATATTTTAGAGACCCCAGAGCAGATAGAGCTCATCTTACCATATAACGAAAATACACACTCTATCTTTCCCAGTTCTTGGTTCCCACGCAAGTTTTCATAGATCCACGCAATTTGTGTGGATCCTCATGGCCGGGTAGCAACACATCCTCTCACCCTCCTCCGACGCTCCGCGAGCCAGACCCGCTCTGTCTCACAAATTCCCTTTGGATGCCGCGAGAAGTGCGGCTGAGTGTTGATGATGGGCTCTCGGCCCTGGAGCTCCCGCCATTTTACCACAACGGATGGCAAGGTTATGAACTTATAATGGGCAATGGCTAAGTTTACTTTGGTGGCTTTCTGAGTTTAAGACATTAGGCAGCAGCAATGGGTGTCATTTAAACAAAATATGTTTATGCTTGTTCAATTGAACTTATACGTTGGCAAATGAAGCCTGCAGGCCGGCCGGCCACCAGGAAACAGCATGCAGATTGGCTGCCCGGCCGCCAAGAGAATGCCTGCCAATCAGCCGCCCGGCCGCCAAGACACAGTATGCAGATCTGCCGCCTGGCCGCCCAGAGAAAGCCTCAAGGCCCAGCCGGAAATGCCTGCAGGCCTGGCCTAAAGCCTGGCGGCCTGGCCCAGCCCTCATTCAAAAGCCGCCGATATAGGCGGCCCAGCCGCTTAGGAACTCTGGATGACATGCTAACCGACCTTAAGTCAACGCTCAGAGTGGGGGATACACTGGTTCGCTTGATCTTCATGTCCGATGGAACACATCACTCAAATTTTGCTGGCATGCAGAAAGAGTGGTCTGTATATATGACAAATGGCAATATATCTTCGAAGATCTGCCAGATGGACTCAACACACAGCGTCGTCATGGTCGCTCTCCCGCGGATTCCAATCAACAACGGCAATATCCATCAGAAGAGGCATCATGAGCAGCGGCACAAAAACCGAGAAGTGCTGAATGAGGTACTCCTTCGAATACTCCAGCCTCTAACCTTGAAACACAATCCTAGCGCCGAGAGCCGGAATTATGACGTTCTCTGTGCGCATGGGAACTTGGGGCATCGCAATCCAGTTTAAGCAGCATGGCCTGCAGATTGCCCTGAGTTTAGCGACCTACATCATCTTGAGCAGCATGACTGTTTTTGTTGCGAGTGTTCAAAGAACAAACTTTGGTATTATGTCCCTCCTGACAAGCAACACCACAGGCGGGATGACAACCTATATAGAACACTCAGCGATGCCAACACCAAGGGAGCCGATGCCAAACTCTCGTCCCGCCATGTTCAGTGGGGATTCAATGTGTATCGACATATTCCTTCTATCGCGAGTGACCTCCCGAAGCCCGACCTCCTCTATACAATGCAGCTCAGCAAGCTTGACCACCTCCAGAAGTGGATTTTCCACTTCATGAAGACACATGAATGGCTCGAGAAATTCAACGCAATATGGTTATCCGCGCCTGCTTACCACGACCTCACACCAAATACTAAGTCAAATGTGGAAGTTTCTCAATAGAATGGGAAGGAGATGAAGGTGATGAGCTGGTACCTGCTTGGAGTTGTAACCCAGTCTATACGAGGGGGAAGCCCCACTCAGCATCCCATATTCAATCATGCAACTGAGTGCACATGGGCATTGTTAAAATTCTGTGTGTATGCTTGATATATATCTCACGATGATGCAACATTGAGCTACATGGAAGACGATTTGTGTTGTTTTCACACCTTCAAAGATGTTTTCCTACTCGGGCAAGACGGCAAAAAGGTGAATGCCAAAGGCAATGCCCTGAGAACAGAACTTGTGGAGGAGCGAAAGGTAGATGTGGAAACAAATGCTGAAATTTGGACTCATTCCAAGAAGCGGCGCGACATGAATGCCTGGTGGGATTATATCAGCCACGGGAACGATGTTTCCAAAGAGTTAGATGCCAACTTCAACTTGCAAAGGATCCACTTGATGTCTCACTGGGTCGAACAGATTTGTCGATATGGAGCCTTGCAACAGTATTCCTCCATGAGACATGAACAAGCACATATAACAAACATCAGGGACGGTTGGAATGCTTCCAATCACAATCTCAACTAGCTGCAGCAAGTATCACCTTTCAGCAGCGCATTTTCTGCATCGAAATCAGAGAGCTCAATCTCCAAGCCCTCGTTCAGCGTCGAGAGATCAGTGCTGCCACCTGCAAAGTCCTCCCTTCCGGTGCTGATCTGGCTGCCCCCAGGAGCCCCCAGTCATCTGCAGAGCCCGAATTCATGGTACCCCAAAACCGCCATGATGGAAAGCATCCTGACGCTATGATCAAAGACTTCAGAGCATTACTCGACATTACGCAAGACACAACGCACCGCGTGACAATATACAATGGCATGTGTGAGTTTTTCAAGCATAAGAGTCGTAACAAGACACATATATCCGATGAACACCTGCACACAATTCAGTTCTGGATTTACTATGGTATTAAGGTTGATGTTTATGGTGTAGAAGGTGAACGCCCATCTCAGATTTGTTGATGCACAGGAAGCCAGAGCTGGTGTGGAGGGGACCAACGGAACGACTGGGTTTGGGTGAACCTATGCCCAGGGAGGTGTTATGGTGCGCTGAATGGTCGTCTCCCGTGGCAACTGTGATGAGTATTCAAAATCAAGTTCCTGAATGAGGAAGCTGCTTTTGTGGAGTACTGGTAAGCGCTGGCACTGACAACAATACCTGCAAACTCAGGTAACTTGGATCATGTCTCGAAATTTGTACAAGTGTGAAAGGCACCGGCAGCCATTGCTTTGCAAGTTTTCAGAGTGGGAAACATCGTTGGCTGTGTGCACGTAATTCGAGAGATAGCTACTAGTAGTAAGGCAGGAGATGGATGGAACAAGTGATGGATTGTCAATAGCCACATACATCTGGCAACTTGGAATAATGTGTATAATTAGTAACGAGAAAATTGCATTTTGCGCCCAGGTAGAAGGAACGCAAGGAGAGATTTTCGCAGCATCACGCATCGCATTGCAATCCCGATGCAAGTGCGTACCTAATGAAGTCATTCCGATGTATGGTCACAGTTGGCCACAACGCTAAAGTGTTCACATATAATAGAAGACTGACAGTGCGAGAAGAATCGGTAAAACTGTGATTTGAGGGCAATATGCAACGCGATGCATGGTATCAGTGCTGGGCGCAGAGTAAGCCACCACCGGGATGTCTCTGACGTCCCTGACGGACCGCGTCCACTCCCACGGAGCCATCCCACGCAGACGTAATTATTTTTTGCTGATGAGCCTTGTTGATTCTAGCATTGCCCTCTTTTCGAAGTCTTTGACTCTTCCCAATATCTGTGCTGTCATTCTCTCCATATTGCTGATCGTGCTCATGTGCTTCCCACGACTTTGTATCGGCTTTGACAGAGAGACTGCTCATAACCGCACCTAAAGCAAGCTGAATGACATGCACCATGCATGGTATGTGGTTTCTCAATGCAGGCCACTCGATTCCTAACGCCTCAAGTGTGGATTGTAGTTCCCGAGTCATCGAGTAATTTGCGGAGGCGTTTTCAGTTGTAATTCCAAGTAAGCGGCCATCTGTAAGCTCAAAACAATCCAGCACTTCCTTTAAATGTATGGCTAGCCTTGCTCCAGTATGTTGATCCTTGACCTATTATCCTTATTTGGTTGTTGCAATGGAAAAAGAACAGGCTATTAACATCATCGAAAGCAAGTTGCACTTCCCACATCGCCCAATCCTGATCCATATAGTATGCAATGACTGACATTAATGCTAATTTGTTTGTTGCTGTCCACCTGTTCAAAGCTAAACTAACTTTATTTCTTGTTGGGAACTGCTGCATAATTGCATCCACAGTGAGTGACTATTCCCTCCAACCAAGGTTGCTAAGGGTGCCGGCTCATGGTAGCACCAGCTCTCTGCGTAGTGCATTATATGACCGCCTGAGCTCTAGGTTTGATATAGCATTCCATGGAATATGAGGCAAAACAAATTTTGACATGAGGTAGCGATTCCAAGTGTCTTGGTGGAATTCGGCAGTTACAAAGTCCTTAGCTGCCAGTTTGGAGCATTTTGTCTATTAACACAGTCAATGTAGCTTAGAAGTCAATGTCGACAATGAATTTCCTTTCCAAACTTACGATTGTAATCCTACAACTCCCTTGCCACTTCGGAATGGCCAGTGCTGCTTCACCGACCTTCGAACTTGTAGAATCAGTTACCTCCGACTGTGTTCATTCGTTCAACTCTGTGATGTGCTCTTTCGCCAGCACGTGTTTCCCCATTGAGCTGGTCCCATGTTCTGATGGATGGCAAAGAACTCGATGACATACGATACATATGATGCCAGGGCTGCCCGTCTTCTCAATTCCGCAATGCAAATAAGACCGCCATCAAGGCGCATGCCTACAATCCTTCCAAGCAATGGAACGCATCGAGCTGACATTCATAGAAGCCCACCAAGCATCGAATATGATTTGTAAAGTAAGGTCGTTCAAATCACGAATAAAGACATGTTCGTTTTTGGAAGATATCATCACCTCTAGCAACAAGGTATTTAAAGATTTTGAATCTGGCATGGTGGTAGGAATTTGACAGCTGGGTAATTGGACTTGAAAGGATGTCGATAGGTACCGTATTGTTGACAAGAATACTGGTTGTTCAATATTGACTCTAGGGCTCCGAGCAACAAAAATGTAAGCCCTGTGAGTCATTGCATGCATAGTTGTGATGTTGTATACAAGGACGTATTGAAAAGACTGAGCATTAAAAAATCAATTTAGGTACAATGCAATGCACTTCGTTGCTGTGTAGGTTATGGTGCCAGCACAAAAACTGTTGACGCACTGTTGACGCTCATTTGTAGGAGGCAGTAGTAATATCATCAGTAGCATTTTTGCCTATACAGGCAGCCAGTACATCTATTGCGGGTCAAAACCGACATTCAGCCCTTTGAATTTGCAAAATGCAACACCAACAATCATTGACACTCCATTGACTCTCATTTTTCGGAGGTGTTTGAGAGTTCGGGAGTAGCATTTTTCCCCGTAAAGGTGGCCAATACATTGATTATTGATTAATATCGTTGCATAGCCCTTGGATTATGCAAGATGCAAAACCCAAGATCATTCACACTCCATTGACATTCATTTTTAGGAGATAGTCGCGATGACTTCGCTAGCATTTTCCGGTTGAAACGCGGCCGATACATGGTATATTGGTAAGTGTCTGTGCATAACGGTTGCATTATGCAAGATGCAAGACCAAAAATCGTGGACGCTCCATTGATGTTCATTTTTAGAAGATAGTCGCAATGTCGTCACTAGCATTGTTGTGTTGAAAGATGGCCAATACATTGAATGTGGGCAAATATCATTGAACAGCCCTTGGATTATCCAAAATGCAAGACCACATATTGTTGATGCTCCATTGATGCTCATGTCTAGAATGGGGTAACCAGTGTGTTGCTTTCCATTTGGTGTACGACGATAACCAAATAACTCACTATTCAAGGCCTCGACTATGCCGCCTTTTGATTGCCGAAAGTAAAAGACTCAACCTCGTTGACTCTCCTTTGACGCTCATTTTTAGGAGATATTAGCGATGTCATCCCTAGTATATTTGCCTGGAAAGGCGGCCAATACTTCGATTATGAGTGAGAGTTATTGCCCATCGTTTGGATTATCCAAGATGCAAGATGAAAAATCGTTGACGCTCCATTGACTCTCACTTCGAGGGTGTGGCAACAAGCATTTAAGTTGTCCTGTTCACTATAAAAATGTCCAATACATTCACTTTGGACGTATGTGACTATGTAGCCGTTCGATTGCCAAAAGTGAAAGACTATGAATCATTGACGCTCCGTTGACACTCAAATTACACATAGTCTAACAGTCATTGTATGTTCAATCATTGTAGTCCAAAAGTATATTTCCATTATTGACAACCAATATATCCTATCTACTTATCATTATTGGCATCCAGATGCTTTGTCACCCCTCACTATCTGATTCACTGCTACATGCATGATATAAGCGATGAATGAGGTAGCCATATCATGTTTCAGCCCTTTCGGCCAGCATTTTGCGGCATGCACATCCAGCCACCAATTTTTGAGTAATATCGCCTGACTCTCCCACCATTCCTGGTCCAGCTCCTTCTCCTCGATTTCCATGACCTAGTGTTAGTAACGGTTCAAAATTCCCAGGTCGGTTCTCGGTCCAGTTCCAACCTGGAACCAAACCGTTGCAACGAGTCTTACCACACTAAAACCCAGACCATTGCAATTGGGCCGGTCTTACCACCAAAAACCCGGCATTTCAACATCACAAGTTTGGCTCGAATTTAGTATCTGAGTTCTGATCGTACTGTGACATGGTCAGTGTGTAGATCGTGCAGTTTTATGCGCTCTTTCACCACCCACTTTCAGATTTGCGATTCGACCAAAATTGGTTGAGTCGCGAGCGAAAACCTTCGAATTCAGCTTGAAATGTCGTGTTATTTCACAGCGATTCTACGAATATTGGTCGGATCGCAAATCTGAAATGGGGAGGTGAAAGAGCGCAGAAAACTGCATGATCTATGTACTGACCGTGTCATGATACAATAAGAACTCAAATACTCAATTCGAGCCAAATGTGTAGGAACTGCATAGTTGGAACCGCGGTCCAGTTCCAACCCGGCCAATAACCCACAGTTCTATGTCTGGTCCCGGTAACAACTCAACCAAGAAAGAGGAGGTCGGGTTCCTTGGCGGTTCCTAACCTCGATCGGGGTCTCGGTTCCAGTTCCAACCTGGACCGAAGCCGGATTACTTGGAACTATTGCTATCACTACCATGACCTACCATAAGCAATTTTCAATGTCTCGACCCTGTGTACCAGGAATAAGCGGAGAGTTATGCAGTTGAATTCAACGATGAATGCAGCATGACGGTTGCCATGCATACACGTTTGTATTGTGCTTTGACAGCTCCTTCTATGACTCGTATGACATCACTTACCTAAAAGTTGTTGGTAAATTCTGTCACCAATTTAGGTTTTGCATTCGCACTTGACGGTAACAGGGAAGATGATAACGGACTTATTGGTCATCTAATGGCGTGATTTGGTGTTGACCAGGTTCGAATGGTGCGTATGACCCTTGCACATGCACAGATGAATTATCATGCCTCACACTTTGGTCACTGAAATCAAGACAAAGCTGACACGTAGCAAAATAGGAACACAAATTGCTTTTCACAGCTATACATCGTCAAAAATGTCAATTTGCCTATCTATTCCTCTGCAGACGCAGGCGCTGTCACCATTTGTTGGTCCGAATCCGATTTCTATATGGTAATTAGCTTGGGAGGCAATATGCAGTGGTAAAATCTGACAGGTTCAACCGGCTTCGCAAACTCAATCTGCAATGAATCGGACGCAGCGCCGGGTGGGAGAGGAGATATGCGTTTGGGCGACTGAGGTTCCCCTGAACCAAGTCTCACATGGCTACTTCCTGGTCGAGAAGTACCTTCATCAGCAAAAACTAAATCTCCTTCATTCAATTTATTTAGTTTATTGTACCCACAAACTCAAAAAAATGAAATCAAGGTTTCCCTGAAATATGGCATTGCTTTACTGTTCCAGAGTGTTCTTTGAGTCATCGCGATGCTGTTTTCAAGTGTCATGACCAGTGTGCCCACGCTTGCGAATGTGACAACGAGCACTTGATGAATGGTTCACACTTCCTTTGGCAATATGACTAATCATCTCTCGGCAAACTCCTACGTCGCCCAATTCAATTAGTCCTTGCGATGATGGTAGTACTCGCTCCATACATTTAATGAAGCGTGTAGTTCTTGTTTTTCAAGACCCTCATGGCTTAATTTGACCAATGATAGTTACCATGCAGAAGTGGTTCACAATATTTAATTTGTTGATACAAGATCATCAGTAGCTTGCCGTTCGTCGCGGGAGGGTTATGTATCATGGTGATTGTGATTTCACGCATTTGAGATCAGACTTCAGTAAACCATCAGTTCTATTAAATTCACTACTATTATGATATATCGACGAAACCTAGAATAAAATAGCATACAAAGGCAATGCTAAATCCAATCGCTGACACCATTCCTAACCTCCAAGGGACATCGCACCTTCTACAATCGTACATTCATCAACTAATCCCGTATTCTCAACGCTGGTCATGTTGGTGATGTTGTTGCCGTTGCTGTTGCCGTTGCTGCAGGGGACGGGCTGGCTGCTGCTGGCGATGGCAGACCCACCTAGTGTTAGCAACGGTTCCGTTTTCGGACCGTTTCTACTATAGCGGTTCCTACAAAACCCGGAACCAGCCGGTTCGGTTCGGGTTTTTACCAAATGGTTCCCTCAATTTAGTCCATGAATATTGATCAGAGAATTTAGTGTTTGGTATGTCAAATATGTAGTTTCACATGGTGCATCTTTTGGTAGTCTCTGATTTCGCATATCTCAGAAACTTAGCTAGTGGCTTTGAAAAAGGTGCCATTTTGGGCCCAAAAATGAGGTTTTTGCACAATAGCTTGCTGAATTTTCATGATATTGAAAATCGGACAACACCAAAAGAAGCCCCATGCAAAGCTGCATATTTGATATACCAAATGCTAAATCTTCTGACCAATATTCATGGACTTAATTGGACAGTTCGCTAAAAAAATCATCGATTTTTGATGTGGTAAGGCTGTTGCCACGCAGACCTATAATACCCACCGGGTCCAAATCTGGAACCGTTGCTAACACTGGACCCACCGATAGGCAGAACAGCTGAGAATCGCATACTAGCTTCAGTAGCAGCAACCAAGCTGCTGAGAAGAGTAAAAGAATTGTCGGGCTGCTCTATCAGCTCCTCCAGGATGTAATCAAAGAAGTCCTCCTCAACGCTGCCCTGATCGTTGTGAGGTTGTGCCCTCGCTGGGTCTGTACCAGTTGAGTGGATCCTTTGGCGGATCATGCTATGGATATCATCTATCATTTTGGATTGAACCTCTGGTGAGGAAGAACGAAAATCTGGGTCAAGAGGACAAAATACATCTGTGCATGCAGTTTCAACCCCGTGATCAATGTTCCTTGTATCACAATTATGTTGTGCTCCACCTCCTGGACCAAACTCCAGTGGGACCCTAAACTCGCCTGTGTTCTAGGCCAACAGACAATGGTGGATGGCCGTTGCGGTGAGGGCAATGAATGTTGGGTTGATTTTATCAATCAATGATCTATCTTTCATTCCCATTTGTCATATGCCATAGAAGTATGTCCAGTGAATAAGATCCACAATTTCAGTCGCTGCAAATCGAACCTTGCACTCCTAAATTGATCGTCAAGACAACCATTAAACAAGAAGGGAACTTTGAACTTACCTCACAAACGTTTGTGGGGCATGTAAACCTGTCCTGGGCCAATAGCCAGACTACCATTGTCCGGATCTCTGTAGGCGACTGTGTTCGAAATCCATCAATAGAGTCGATTGAGGTCTTGCAGCAGTATACCATTGCTGCATGGGAGCAAGTAATCTTTGCAAGAGCCTGATGCACAATGTCAGCGATGAAAACAATCATTGAGATAATTCATTTACCACTGCAATGTAGGCATGTGGAGGGTCTGAGTTTCTCTGGGCTGGATCAATCCTGGGGATTTCCTCAAACCACCAACTATGAATCTGGGCAGTCTTCACCACATTTGTGGAAAAGGGATTTACAAACATGGCATAATTGATAGCTATAGGCTGCACACATGCCATGACCATCGCCAGAACGCCTGAAAGGGTTGTCTGGGCGTTGTATTCTGCGCAGTAAATGAGGCCTGTCACATCGTCACCAAAGGGCTCATATCGCCACAGATTTCCAGCTTTCCATGCAACCGATTGCCCACCGGCTTCGTTTGAATCCTTCCTCTAGTAAATATATACATCAGTGGGCGGATTCAATCATTCAAACGCTTAATTGCATACCTTCTTGGATGCCAGCAGCGCAGGCTGGCGTTCATCCTCCTCCTCCCAGACAATATTGACCTCCGGATGCTCAAGATGTAGTGGTTCCGCCGACGTAGGAGATGATTGAGTTGCCGCGACTTGTTTTCCAAGTGTTGACGTGAAGGAATCTTTAGATGGCTGCTTGCCCAATCCGTTCCTGGATGGTTGCCAAAGAGGCTCGTCATCAGATTCTAAATTGTCATCTCGACGATCATTGTAATCGTCGGGTCTCGTGCTGAGATTGTCATAGAGATCCTTGTTGTGGATAGATCGTCTGCTTCTCCTGGTGCGGGAAGGAAGAGGAGAAGGAGAGGTGCGGCGCCTTCGTTCATGATTTAGAAAGGCGGCGAGTGATAAGTATGAAAAATTACACGAGTGACTAAAGGAAATGTGAATGAATGTAGATTGAATGAATTAAAGCGTTGTGTAAAGGAACGAAAGCGTTGATATGTTCAAAAGCATCGTCGTGATGCGTCTTTGTATCCTGTCGACAATTCAAGGATCTTGGCATGTCCTGCCACCCACACTTCCAACTCCTTGGATGGACGGGAACTCGGAACTAAGAATTGCAGGTGACAAGCATGCCGCAGGTTTGTCGATTGGCTTCGGATGACGAAAATCGTTATCGCAACGACCTAAAAAGAGTTTGCATTTCACTAATCACTTGGGCTAACTTCTGCTTGGTAAAGATACCAAAGTACCAATTACATGATAGCCATACATGGAGTCCTATTGCTGCCACTATGCTATTCCCAAAAATAAACGTCTCAATGATCAATCCCAACCTTGTGAACTCTCAACACAGCCCTTGATGCGTGAATATGAATGATGTAATAATATAATAAACAAAACACCGAACAGAGACCCAAAACCTCACCAAAAAACTACAAATTATCACCCATTCGTCCACCCTCCAAAGTGCCAGAAAAATACCCACCCACAACGCAAGTCCTTGAACAACTGTCCAGCCAGTGCATTCCATCCTCACAACGACTAATTTGCAGCTGTGTGGCTGCTTGTGCGCTTCCTGTTGGCCAAAGAGCCTGCAGTGGGAGGATTCACAATGTGATCGTGCTCGCATAGCCAAGCCACATCTTCATCAGTAACCAAGCTTTGCTCGTAATCGGCAAAGTGACCAAAAGCACAGTTTCGGATGACTTCAAGGTATCGCTGTGGTATGAAAATCATTCTTTGATTCGTCCGTTCAAACTTTTGGAAGCCTGGTTTCATCGTCGGGAAGCTTCTTGGATTTGGGCGTGGTGTCGCACCATCATCATCCGGTTCCTCCCTGATATTGTCGATCCTATCCTCGGCTGCAGGTGGGAGGATGTCATCCAGAGGAAGGTAGCTGCGGCTGCCACGCATAGGCATCTGTGCACCATCTGTGCCGTCGGCTTGTGGGCCACGATCAACCACGCAAATGTTACGGGGGTTCTTAATCCCAATAATCAATACAATAGTTTATTGAATTAAGTACGACCGCCTATCTAAGATTTACTCTTTCTCTCCTCGTCTTATCCTAAGACTCAACCTCTTGCCTCGGAGCAAGAGCTACCAATTCTGTAACGGATCCAACGACCGTCTCCTATGTAACAGTATACAGCGTCGCTGCGCTGTATAACTACTCCTCTGAAAACTCCTCGAATGGTAACAAGCCGGTGCGAAGTTATCTCAGCACCAGGTAATCGATATCCTCCAGTTCGCAAAAACGATACACCTGCTGAAAGGTGTGGTAGGAACGATGCTCTTCTAAAATGAAGAGAAGGTTGCCGAATAATTCGACAATGCGTTGCAGTGCGTATTCGGACTGTGTGTATCTGTGACCAGGCATAAAATGCGTAGTCACATGTGGATAAAAGCTCTTGAGAAGAAATTGTGATAATAATAGATAGAATTCTTAATAATATTTTAAGGTCTTCTTCGGTGTTCTGAATGTTGACTTGTTGGTTGATGCCCTTCAATCCTACCGAACAACACCCTCTCTTATACAGTCGTCTTCGTGGGTCTTTATGCCCGTACTTCGACGCTATGACGACAAGTATCTTGATAGCCTTATCGCGGACGCATCCTTAGAATGCACCCGGCAATACGTGCCACGCTTCCCATAGGTTATCGTGTTCATGCAACATGGTTTCAAAGCATTACGCTCCTGATAATAATCAGGCCATCTATCGCATGATATCATATCATACTTGCGTCTTATCTTTTTAACTCATGACATCTTACCACCCGTTTGCGACAGTAGTTGGTACGTCCGCCAACAAATTAGTTGGCAGCGCTTATCGCAAATTAATGCCTCACCCTTTAAGGCTATTTGGCTTGCGTCATAGATTTAATCGGCGACCAACCGATACTATGCCAACGTAGACTTGACGCGTAAGCTCTTATCGAATACGAGTCTTACGTTGCAATGCATACTATCTCAAACTAATGAGCAGGGTTCCTTCAGGCCTCATATCTTAAGCCAACGTCATAATTCCCTCAGTTACATCATGCTTAGGTTGAGACTATTCTCATTGACCGGAGAGTACTATGATAACTCTTATCGCCTGTGGCGATAAGTCATAGGTCCCACTTAATTGCATATTGACTATCAACTGCTGTTGTTTGTGTGTCGGAGTAATCTCCAGTCCAATCAAACAATTCCCGCTAGTATCTGGGATATGAACGTGGCTGAAAACAATGCGCTCGGCAGGAGTTACCTCCCTTCGATCTGGCAACATCGTTGCATCATCAAATAAGAATTACCGTAGTATGTATTCTTTCAATGAATCCGCTAAGCAACAAGTTGCTTATCCAATCGACGCGCGACTTCTTATGAATCCCCGCTAAAGGACATAAGACTGATTTCTTGTGCGTCATGAATAAGTGTTATGCATATCACGTGACTAGACCGAGAGTAACTCCGTGATAAGTTTTCATATAACGCCTACAAGTATCATTATCGCTGTTAGGAGAGAACCCCTAACAGCAAAAAAGCGTTGGGTTGTTTAATTTCATCGCCGCCTTTACCCATCCGGCAGCAGTATTGTTATCGAAGATTGTGGTAACATTACAGGTGTACAGACCACCATCTCCATTAGGCTTCTCCAGGCAGCCCCAAATTCTCGGATTTTCCGGCTGGGGTCTGGCTGACCGTGGATTGCAGCATGCATGATTGACAAAATGGTCATATCGACAATTGATGTAACAATCGGAAGTATCGATTCATCTTCCCCAGGCCAGTGCTATGAGAATAGCTGAGTATTGTTTTCACCCACCCTCTTTCCAGCAAAGTCAGGATCCACATAGACGATGGTAAAGCTCAATGGCTCGACAAGGTAATTGTTCGAGGGGTCGCAATGCACTTTTATCAGCGAAGACCTGTGACCCGAGGTGTCTTCCGCGTCATCATCGGGTTCTAAACATCCTCAGGAAGAGCGAAGGAAGCAGCGGGGCGATGAAATACATACCAATGTGCACGAGGTTCCTCTTCTAAGTCAGGGTTTCTTTGAGCCTATTCATCCTTCGGCGAAGCCCAACCACCGAGAAATCCTCCAGTGCTGCCTTGAGTTTCTGACCATCGAGGTTTGTCTTGTCTGCCATGTACCATTTCCAAAGCGGTCTTGTAGACTCCAGATCACTGATTGGAGTAACCCAACGATCAATTAGGAGATCCCATTGCTCGGGGCCGACGCCTTGATTGTTGATGATGCTCATGGACTGGGCAATCTCGCAGATGCCCTCCCTCATTTTATTATCTATCCGTTGTGTTGTCAAGCCACCCTTATCCTGCCAAATCCGCATGGTTTCTGCTGCCCATTGACTGACTCCAACACCGGCATTCTCGGCCCAGACGCGGACGTGAAGAGTTAGCATCTGGATTGTTTTAGCATCTGCGACGACTGATTTCGGCAACCAGAAGGCATCACCTTATATTTTAGGTTCTCAACGGTGGTCAATAATTGAGTGGTGGATATTGAATGCTTGTTACTCTAAACAAGCGTCGGGAGTGTTGAATATATCATCAAGCATGATGCGATGCGGTAGCAGCGGTGAGGAGGGTGTGTCGAAGGTTCTGGAGAGTGTAACTCAGGTGGGCAGGCAAGTCGAATATATATATGGGCTTGGAGGGTTTTCTTGATCCGGCGACATCATCTTGGCTGCAATTCAGCTAGGAGGCAATTGGCTTAGCATTATCTAAGCGCCCTGATTTGTCGACTTAACACTCAAGTTCATCACAAAGACAACTAAAAGCATGCCCTGCAGTCATATCTCACTCGGTTGTCCTTGCTCTAGTTGTTGTACCCCGCGATGACATCGCTGGGTCAGAATCTAAGGAGAATGCACGGTTCATGTAACGTACAAACTTAGCATCAAGTGATAACCATTAATCAGGCAATGGGCGTAGGAGGGTCTTGTGAGGGTGCAAAACAATCGCCGTGATGAGCTGAATGCAGATACAGTATGCTTGTTGAGATCCAAGGGATGTTGAAATTGAGAGAGCGAGTAAACACTTTGCAAACATGTGAAGGAGGATGAGAGAAATCCTATGAGAGTGGTAGAACCCCTTTTGGAAAAAGTAAATCGCGGTGTGCCTTTTTCCAAGGAGAGCCGGCTTGGAAAGGTGTGAGTAGCTCAAAGACCGTCGAGACACTTCTTGATGTTGTTGCGACATTTCATTTTGCTAACGAAACATGAATCTTCATCAACAGTGTCTTTACTGCTCGAAGACGTACTCCTACATCGGCGCATACATCACTCACCTTCGTCGTGACCACAAAGAAAGGATAGTATACGTATCAGCCGAACAACTGCCAGGTAATGGTTTTGCGATTGAGCACGATAGTATTCCACTTCCATTCCTGCATGAACCGCATGGCAACTCATTTCTTCACCCTTCTGACAATGATTCCAGCGATACAGAAGCCGATAGCGAGAATGCGTGTATCGATCCAGAGCAACCTCCAGTTCAGACACGGATTTGTGGTACTGCACACTTGGACAACCATCCAGCCGGCAATCCTATTAGTAACAAGTATTTCGATATCTTCGACGATGGAATTGATCCATGGTCACCGTTTTCTTGAGAGGAGGATTATCGATTAGTGCACTGGTGCATCAAGCACAATTTGAGCAGAGCTGCTATCAACAAGCTTTTCAGGAACCCTACGATGGCAACCGTCAGCAACTTTACTTTGTCCCACACTTGATTCAAAAGGTTGAGTGAAATGTCCTACATGATGGGCATCGACTCTTGGAAATGCGGCAAAGTCTGCTACAATTGTTTGGCCAATCCAAACAACCTTCGCGACGATGATTACACACCTTTCTTTTACTGGAATCCTGTTGAATGCATTGAGTTCGTCATGAAACAGCCTGCGCTCAGGGAACATATGTTGTATGCTCCAACAAAGGAATTCAATGATGCTGAGGAACGTATCTACTCAGAGGTAAAATCAAGCGACTGGTGGTGGAATGAACAGGTATGTTAGTTGAATTTCGTCAGAGCTACGATGATTTTGACTGCTTCATTAGCTACGGCGGCCGCTTGGAGCCACGAATGTCCCTTTATTCGGCAGTTCAGACCAGACACAATTTGGAAACTACTCGGGAGACAAGAAGGAATGGCGAGTATATTTGAGTCTTGGAAACATCGACTTGACAATTAGATCAAAGCCTTCAGATCTTGCAAGCATCCTTGTTGCCCTTCATCCCGTTCCTCCGAAATATCACTTTAAAGAACATGGAAAAACAACTGCCGTGAGGGAACAGGAAATCCACAATCAAGAGGTTTCAATGAAGGTCTTCGAGCTTATTTGTTGGCCTCTTGATGCCCTTCTCAACACTGGAAAGCTTATGCTTTGTGTGGACCGTCGGATGCGGCAATGTTATCCTTTCATCTGTGCATGGACGGCTGACTACTTCGAAAACATTCACTTGCATTCAATCAAGCAGCCCCATTGCCCTGTGTGCGAAGCACCGAAATCGTCGTTTGGACAACGGAATTCATCGTCTTGGCAATTGGGAGACTATTGGCTATACTCCCAAAAACAGATACTCGCGACTCAGGGAGATGAGATGGAGAGACGGGAAGCAAGACAATATCTGGAAGATCAAGCAGTTGGAACCTCAAAAGGTGTCTTCTGGAATATGAAATGCATCTCTCCGACAACTATTATTGTACCCAATATTCTTCATACCGTCTATTTTGGTATGCTTCAGCATTTGATGGACTGGGTAAGGTCCTTCCTCGAACAACATTCCAGGATCGACATATTCACCCAGCTCTAGGCGATGATGCCTCAATATCCTGGCTTCGCTCAATTCAACTAGCCATATAGCCAGGTGACGCAATGGAGTGGTAAGGAGATGAAAGCACTCGGGCGTGTGATTGTTCCAGTTTTTGCGGCCACTCTTTTAAACCCTTCGGCAAGCCAAAGGATTCCCTTGACAGAAGCCCTGTTGTGCGTCAAGAACTTATGCTATTTTCACTTGATGGCACAGTACCGGTACCACACTGAGGCCACGATCGAGTATATGGAGAATTATCTGGAGGAGTTTCATCGTCACAATGATGTTTTCAGTCGATTCCGCGCCGGTGAATCTACAAAGAAGGTCTCTGAAGCCTTGACAAAGCAGCTTACTTTGGACAAACGGGAGGAACGGGACAGTGACCCCGCTTGGAACAATCTTTCTGCGGCTGCAACGCGTCGTTGCGTTGATGAAGATTAAATGCAGATGTAGTCAGAGATTGCACAAAATCTTGTCGACGAATCAGATTTCGACTTTGTGAAGATGCATCTCCTGACCCACTTCTCTGACCATATCCGCCAGCTTGGCAACCTCTTAAATGGAAGTGCTGAACTCCCAGAAAAAGCGATGATGGATCTTAAACAAGCGTACTGGCAATCGAATCGTCATGAGGCCGCCTTTCAGATTTTGCTAACGAAAACCCGAAAGGAGGTCTTTCAGTATCAAGAGCTGAAAGCAAACGCTGCAGAACAATGTCGTGATGATGATATGCCTCAAACCAAAGCACCTATCAAGCGAATGACGAAAAACCCACCACCAGAAATCAACACCCTTGATGCCTTGGCCAAGTGGTGTGCAATGCCGAAAGGGGAGCTACAGAATCACATTGCTTGGTGTTTCAAGATATTTGCCGACTTAATAGACTACATCGATCACGATCAGTATTTCAGTCATCTCAACCATCCAAAATACATTCTGTACAATGCGGTAGCAATTTCGGGGATGTCTTCTCAATGCGACGAGCAAGCAGTTCATGTGGTTCCTTGCACTGGGTCCACAAGGTGGAGAAAGCATAAGCCACCGAGAAATGATCCTGTGCTTCTCTGGATGGGGATGAGTCCAGATACCCACTTGAAGTGGACTGCGGGACACATTCCCACACCGTTGCGCTGTCTTTTCGTCGTCGAGGATGCTGAATCGAGCATTAAAGGGCTTCTTGCCTTGGTTCAGACGATTGCAACAGCGCTGATTCATCAGACCGCTGGGATGGTGATTGTCAAGGGGAGGCATCAACCTCTGATGCAACCCTTGCACAATGGAAGCTACAGTCGTAAGCCTCTTTTCGGTGTCGGAACCACTTATATCGTCCCTATAAGCGCAATCCAAAGAGCTGTACACCTTCTTCCGCTGATGCCACAGCCAGATAGCTCGCGGTGGTACTTGAGCAACATGATTGACTTGAATGCTTCCAATTTGATTTACATGTAGATTGTTCGACTCGATGCTTGAAGTAATCGTTGCAGCGATATATAGAAATCTGATGAGTGTTTACTCTGGGGGTCTTAATTTTTTTAATGGGAGTTGTGCAAGCTTGTGTATAATCGATGTCTCAAAGGATTAAATAGTTAAGAAGATTCTTGAAATCAATGGAACAGTTCAAAAAACCGTCGAAACAATTAAAATCTAAAGGACCAACGTGAATGAAACATGTGCAACAAATTAGCTCAAAAGACTAAACACGTTTTGAGATGTCCCGAGGACACAATCACATCATTGAACGCTTCGAAGCATGGTGGAAGATTGCAATTAAGTCGCTCAGATTGTTTGTGGAAAGTGTGGAGAAGGATCGGTGCCTGGGGTCCATTTTCGGAAACCAATTTCACTTTCTGGTGATGTTGCAGCATTCGCGATCTTCTAGGGAGGTTATCAAGAGTCTCTATAAGCTCTACAGATGGTGTCGGGGGAGGTGCCGCTGCAACTTGATCCGTTTGGGACTTGACGACTGCTGGAACTATTGATTTGGTCGTTCCGTACTTCGTATCTCTTTCGCCAAAGTTGTCAGCCATGTCCCCCCATCCTGGGTGTGTCAACTCGTCAAGCTTCATCTGATTATGCCAACACCTCTCCATGCGGCGTTGTACTGTTTTGGAGATTGTGCCCATCACCCTGCCGGGTTCGTCAACTTCACTCTGCTTGCCCTGCTCTGTACCTTCGTCATCTTCCTCATCGTCCACATCCTCCTCATCGTTGGAACTCACAAGATCGCTCAGACTGTCTCCGATAGCATTCAGCATCTCTTCAAATGTCTTTTCAGGGTCTCTGGTGGTCAATCCCGCCTTTTCAACATTGCTCATATCTTCTTGCTTCTGCTTAATTGCTGTCTCTGCATCTTCAACTCGCTTTCTTGCCACCGCGGTCTCTCTCTCCACATAATTCTCTTTCCATTCCTCTTGCTCTTCATTGCTCAAAAATTGAGTTTCTCGTTTTTTTCTCTGCTGCTACCTTCTTCTTGGATCGCAAGCTACGCAATGCTCCAATGGCTCGGACGCTGTCTGCCTCAATCCCGCTGTTCTCTTCATTCACTTGATGATGTTGTCGTGTCAACTGCTATGTCGATTTGCGATATTTTCCTGCCGGGAGAGGGGAAAGGGTCTTGTTTGTAGCATTGACCATTGTATTTCGTGTTGACTGTTATTGGGAGAGATGTTAGATGTTGCAAGATATGGACCATATGGAGGCAAGCTGCGTCTTTTATGTCAAGGTTGGTACGCATGACGAACTTGAACAAAGTAAATTCTGGGTTTTGACCATCACTAAATTGGGATGAGTCATGATAGCCGTAGAAGATTACTCGATTGTTAGCATCAGTTTCATGTATGATCTCGGTGATCGCTTGAGACAAACATCACCAGACGTCCTTTCCTTCGAAGAATGTCCTGTGTGAATGTAACATTAATGAGATTTCAGCTGTTGTACACTTCAATATACCCCTGTAAACAATCATACACCATCGGACCGACTCTCTGCGAATTGCAGAAATGCTGCAATCCTCTGCAATCTGCAGCACTACACAGGCGGATTCATCATGAGTAACACGTCCAAGTTGGTGGTCGCTCAGTCTATTTTGACTTGAAGCTAACTATATATTCCTCATAACTTCCCACTTCTTTTGTTTATCATCTTCCTCTCCTTTTCCACACCAGCAATTCATGGCTACACAAACACCTCAGACAGGTGAGAGCGGATCCGAATCGACCGAAACAACAGGCGCTTCATCCAATGTGTCACCTGAAGGGAAACAGCAAGAAGGCAGACACCAGTTAGTCCACCATGAAGCTGCCAATGTAGTCACCGAAAATATGACCCAGGACGCACATTTAAAAACTCTCTGTTCACCTGTAAGCAGCACAAACAAGAAGCACCATGCAATAGGATGTGAGTACGTCCATATCATGGTCGACGGCCTTCAATTGAGCACATGATGAACGCAGGTATATGGAGGGAGCTACGTGAGCAATATATCGTTGCCCATAATGGGACACCCCCATGGTCGACGAAGGCCTTTTTCCACACAGTCAGGGATATTCAACATCTCGATGTTCACAGCTCTGGCATTTTCACAGAAGACTTTCGTGATCAGCGTCCCCAAGAATGGACGAAAATGGCTTTAAACACCTTGGAGGAGGCTAAGGAAGCGTATATGGTAGAGGTAATTGCCGATTCTCACTTTTAGAAGCTGCAACTAATTTCTTGTAGGTTTTGAACATGTCTGCTACTATGGCGAGGCAAAGAGGTCAGGTACAGCTAGAACAGTCAGACCTGCGCCTTGCCTTGAATATGGCCGAAATGGCCAAAGGAGGGTTTTCGCCCGCCGCGATAGAGGAATCACAATACCCGATCAAGAAACATCGTGCAGAATTCCAAGAAAAGAAGAAGTGGGGTGTTGAATTTTCTGGCCATAGAAAGGTGAAAGCTGCGATAGAACAACACCCGGCATTGTTTGACGAAAATCCCACTGATGGCTGCCTTCGTTGCCAGAATGGCACAGCGAAAAATCCACCGACATGCTGGAGGCGCAACGGAATGGGTGCACCTCCTCAAGTCCGATACAAACAGCCGACACCAGAACTAACACCTCCTCCACCCAGAACGCCACCTGCGGCACCCAGTGACAATAATGGCGCTTGATGTTCCCAATTACAAATCTGCCTGCCGGATATGCATTTAAACATACTCCTCTTCACAGCACCCAATTTTTCAATCATGATGCATATGCCGAGGATAGTGAGCACGGTGAAGATTTCATTCCAGATTTGCGGCCTGACGAAGGAACATGCACTGGTTAATACACCATCTGCTGCATGGTAATACAGCTAACATCCATTTTGCAGATGACCGCAGCCGATTGAGAGAAACTGCTGGGTGGAAACAAACACGGATTGTAACAAACATGATTTTTGAGTGTAGTATGATATACAATTACTGGACACTTTATAGTATGTTTTAAACAATGTATTTATATGTAATATTAAAGAACAATGTAGTGATAAAGAAGATAGTACATGAAGACAATAGAAAGGCTGTCAAAACACCATTGATGATATACTCCGCCGCATGAGGTGATGGTATATTGTGGATATGCCCGTAGCAATATGGGCGTCAACGGAGCGTAAACGATTTTCGGTCCTGGAAGTATGGTAATAAAAACGCAACTTCGTAGTAATTACACACAATGGAAGTGTTGGCATCTTTTATAGGCAAAAGAGAAAGCAACACGCTCTCTGCCCTATCTTGAAAATGAGCGTCAACAGAGCGTCAACAATGTTAGGTCTTCTTAGTATGGTAATTAAGAAGGAATTTTGTAGAGGTTGTACATAACATCAGGATTGGCAACCTTTATGGGCAAAAAAGAATGGGAGACGCTCCCTGCCCCAGCTTGAAGATGAGCGTCAACAGAGCGCCAACAATTTATAGTCCTGTAAGTCGGGTAATAAAAATGCAATTTGGTAGTGAATTCACATCATGGAAGTGCTGCCATCCTTTTCAGGCAAAAGAGAAAGCAACATGCTCCCTGTGCCATCTTGAAAATGAGTGTCAACAGAGTGTCAACGATTTTAGGTCTTGTTAGTCTCGTAATTAAGAAGTAATTTTGTTGTGGTTATACATAAGAACAGCATTGACAACTTTTATATGCAAAAGAGAAAGCAAGATGCTCCCAGCCCCATCATGAAAATGAGCGTCAATGGAGCGTCAACGATTGTTTGTCCTGTAAGTTGGGAGATAAAAACGTGATTTGTTAGTGATTACACATAATGGAAGTGTTGCCATTCTTTATAGGCAAATAAGAAAGCGACCCGCTCCCTGCCCCATCTTGAGAATGAGCGTCAGCAGATTGTCAATTATTTTCTGCCTTCGATCATGGTTTATCGAGGCGCGCTGTGGCTGTTACAGTCCATATACTCAGTTTTGGCAGTTTTTGTAGTGTAAAATGCTTGTAAACCCTTAGTTGCACCTTTGTAAATGAAATAAGTTGTTACTGTTCAGGAGGCTATCGCGGGAATATCACTTGCTTATTTGCTTATAAAGGCTGCCAACTACTTGTTTATAGATATGTGCGATTAAGCGCCACTTTGATTACCCAAGATGCGAGACCATCAATTGTTGACGCTCCATTGACGCTCATCTTCAGGATGGGGTAGCAGCGTCTCTCTACTTGTTTTGTATATAAAGGCTGTCAATACATCAGAAAATGACAATGCCGTACCATAGTCAATATTTTGCAATTAACAGTAGGATATCTGAATGCGACAATAAATTGAAAAACCCGAATCGCAGAACTGGAGATTGGAACCAGCGGGTCTAGCCAAAGCCCGCGAAACCCACAGCATGACGTGTACCAGTCCGGGTTTGGCCCGCCAAGCAGCAGCGGGTCGGGTCTTTGGACTGGTCCAGAACCGAATCTACCTGGTTTTACGGTCTGAACCCGGACTGCTGGCGGGTTAACCGGACCCGTTCCTACCACTACTCACACCCAAGTGCATGCTGCTTCTTATTCTTGCTGGTTCCGGTCTTACGGATGATTTCTAAATGTGCATCCTGGGTCATATTTTTGGTGGCTTCATTGGCAGAGTTGCAGTGGACTGACTGGTGTCTGTGTTCTTGCTGTGTGCCAAGAAGTTACGTATGTGATGAAGCACCCCTTGATCGGCTTGCTTCCTATTGGTCGCCACCTGGCTGAGGTGTATGTGTATCCATCATTGGGTGGTATGGAATAGCAGAGGAAGATGATAACGAAAAGACATGGGATGTCCTGAGGAATATATTGTCAGCTTCATGTCAGAATGGCACAAGTAGCAGCCAACTTGTACGTTATACTGAACATGAATCCTGCTACGTATGACTGCAATTTGCAGGGGTTTCCCACCGTCTCGCGATTTGCAATAATTTGGTCCGATGTTGTTTGTTTCTTTCCAATGATGCATTGCGGGGTATGACAGCCGAAATCATATGATAGACAGATTTAAGTACGACATTCCTCGGGGGAATGAATGTCTGCTGATGTTTGTCTCAAGAAATCCCCAGGGTAATACATGAAACTGACGCTAACAAACCAGTCATGTGGTACAGTTAGCCTAACTATTCCCGTTATAATGACAGTTAAAATGCAGATTTTGCTTGGTTCAAGTTGAGTACACGTACCAACCTTGACATAAAAGACTCAGCTTGCCTCAATATTGTCCATATCTTGCAACATCTAACATCTCGCCCAACAACAAAGTAAACTCAAACTACAATGGTCAATGCTCTGAAAAAGACCTTTTCACCACTTCCGCCGGGCAAGTACGGCAAATCGACAAAGCGGTCCACCCGACGATGTCATGAAGCGAATGAAGGCCAGAGCGGCTTGGAAGCAGAAACAGTCCGAGCCCTTGGGGCATTGCGCAGCTTGGATTCAAAAAAGAAGCTTGCAGCCGGGAAACGACAAGATACACACTGCTGAAGCAATGAAGAGAAAGAGAAATGAATCGAGGAGTATGTTGAGAGAGAAACCATTGTGGCAAGAAAGCGAGTTGAAGATGTAGGGGCAGCGATTACGCAGGAGCAGGAAGACCCCGGGACTGCTGAAAACGTGGGATTGCCGATCACATAGCCCCAAAAGACGTTTGAGGAGATGATGGTGGCTATCGCAGACAGTGTGAGTGATCTTGCTAGTTCTGACAATGGAGAGAATGGGGAAGAGGAGGATGATGAAGAGACAGAGCAGGGCAAGATGAGCGAAGATGACAAACCCGGCTGGGTGATGGGCACAATCTCCAGAACGGTACAGCAGTGCATGGAGAGGTTTCGGCAGAAGCAGATGAAGCTTGACGAATTGACACAACCGGGATGGGGCAACTCAGCTGACTGCTTCAGTGCAAGGGATAAGAAGTCCAGCACATCCGAATTAAAGGTGCCGGCAGTCGTTAAACCGCAAACAGATAATGATGCAGCTGCACCTGCACCCACAACATTGGGAGTGCTTATGGAGTGTCTTGATATTGTCCCCGGAATATGGCAAATGCCGCAAGTGACTTCTCGACTGGGAAGTTGTCATATTAGGCTCGGTTCTGGGAAGCCATAGTCGGACACAGGTATAGCCGGTCTTGCGCCCGCTGCGGAGCCCGATTCATCACCTATTCATAATGTGAAGCCTGTTCCACACGTAAGTTTTTACCCCTCGATAGAGCCTCCCCAGCTAATTACCACATAGAAATTGGATTCGAATGAAGCCGTGGTGACGGCTCCTGCATCAGCGGAAGAATAGATAAGCAAATTGGTATTTTTGACATCATATCTCTGTGAAATGCAATTTGTGTACCAATTTTGCTACGTGTCAGTAGTGTTAGCGACAGGTCCAGGTAACCCGCCAGCGGTCCGGGTTTTGACCGCCGGTTCGGTTCGGTTGGGTCCCAGACCCGGCCAAGAACCCGAACCGCTCTTGTCTTGGCGGGTTGTTACACGGACCGGACATAGAACCATGGGTATTTGACTTTCCCGTTCCTGCAGCTTTGTGTCCAATTAAGTATTTGAGTTCTGATCATATTGTGACATGATCAATATGTAGATTGCGCAGTTTTAGGCGCTCTTGCACTTCCCGCTTTCAGATTTGCGATCCAACTGATTTTCGTTGAATGGCTGTGAAATAAGTGCCAATTTCAAGTGAAATTCGCAGGTTTTCGATAGCAACCTAGTGAATATTGGTCGTATTGCATATCTGACAGCGGGAGGCGAAAGAGCGCCTAAAACTGCACAACCTACATATTGATCATTTCACGATACGATCAGAACTCAAATACTTAATTGGAGTGAAAAATCCGGGCTTGCAATAGCCGGGTTTTGAGGTGGAACCCGGCCCAAATGCAACGGTCCACGGTTTTCATGTGGTAAAACCGTTGCAACGGTTCGGTTCCGGTTCCAACGCTAACCCGGAACCGTTCCAGCGGGTTGGAATTGTTGCTAACACTACGTGTCAGCATTTTCTTGATTTCAGTGACCCAATTGTGAGACATGATAATTGATCTGTGTGTGTGGAACAGTCGTACGGGCCATGGGACAGTTCTAGACTCCAAAAAACTTGATCGACAGCCAACAAACTTGATATCGTCCTGCCTGCTACAGTTAAGTGAGAAAGCAAAAGCTATATTAGTGACGAAATATAATATCAAAATTTAAGTGAGTGCTATCATACAAGTCATAGAAGGAGCGGTCCGTGCTCAATACAAACCAGTCTGAATGACCACTGTCATGCTGCATATATCGATGAATCCAACTGCATAACTCTCCGCACAGACCTGGTGCACATTGTGGAGATATTTAAAATAGCTTATAGTATGTCATGGAAATCAAGGAGAACAAGCTAGATGAGGAAATGTGAGTAACTCGAGCTATATTAATGAACGACTAGTGATATGATCCACATGCCGTAAAATGCCGGCTAAAAGTGCAGGAATGTGATAGGACCACATCATTACTCACTGAGATAACGTGCATAGAGGTTGATCGGAAATTGAGAGCCACAAAGCTTCGAGATGCAAGTTAGAATACTGCGAAACTCAATTGTGGATGTCAAGAATGAATATGCAATTCGGTGCATACAATAATTGGGTGTACGAATGCTGTTTCAATGTGTTTAACGTGAGCATGAACAGAGAGTCAATGATTTTTAGTTTTACACATTCGACAATCAAAGGGCTCTATTGTCTCATCCTTCCAAAGTGAATGGGTTGGTTGGCGTTATAGCCGAAAAGGCATGCAATATGCTCATTGCCCAATCCTAAAGATGAACGTCAACGGAGCATCAACAATTTCTGGCCTTTCATCTTGGAATATCCAAGGGCTGTGCGGCATGACTGATTCATAATCGAACTGTCGGCTGCCTTTCTTGGCATATATGCTTGCGACAACATCACTAGTATGTCCTAAAAATGAGCCTCAATGGAGCGTCAATGATTTCTGGCCTTGGATCTTGGAAAATGCAAGCACTGTGCAGCGACATTAACCCATAATCGAAATATGGGCCGCCTTTCTAGGCAAATATTCTGCGACAACATCACCACTATGTGCTAGAAATGAGCCTCAACAGAGCGTCAATGATTTTTGGCTTCACATTTTGTAAAACCCAAGGGCTGTGCGGTGCGATTGACTCATAATCTAATTGTCGGCCGCCTTTCTAGGCAAAATTGCTTGCGAGAACATTGCTACTATGTTCTGAAAATAAGCCTCAACGGAGCGTCAACAATTTCTGGCCTGACCTCTTGCAAAATGCAAGGGCTGTGCAGCGACATTGACCTATAATTGAAATATTGGCCACATCTCTAGGCAATACGCTTGGGGCAACAATGCTACAGTGTCCTCAAAATGAGCATCAACGAAGCATCAACAAATTTGACCTTGAATCTTTCAAAATCCGAGGGTTGTGTGGAGACATTAATCCATAATTGTGATGTCGGATGTCTTTCTATGCAAGAGTGCTTGCCACAACACCGCTACTACATCCTAGAAATGAGCGTCAACAGAACGTCAACGATTTCTGGCCTTGCATCATGGAAAATGCAAGGGCTGTGCTGCAACATTAATCCATAATCATAGTATGGGCCGCCTCTCTAGGCAAAAATGCTTGGGGCAACATCACTACTATGTCTTAAAACTGAGCGTCAACAGAGCGTCAACGGAGTGTCAATGATTGATGGTCATGCAACTTGCAAAATCCATGGGCTTTGCATCGACATGCACCCATAAGCAACGTATAGGCCGCCTTTGTGAGCAAAAATGCCAGTTTCAATTCTGCTACTGCCAGCTAAAATTAAGTGTCTGCGGAGCGGCAACAGGTTATGTGAGGCTCAGTAAGCTTCACAGCAACGAAATTCCTTGCATCGTTTGTAAATAAAGTTCTTAATGGACAATCTTGTCATTATTCCGCTGTATACAACTTCACAACTATGCATGCAATGTCTCACGGGTCTTACTTTTGTCTTTCATGTAGCTCAAGTGTCAATATTTAAACACCAGCATTCTACTCAACAATAATGTAACTTTTGACAGTCTCTCAACTGGAATTACACAGCTTTCAAATTCCTACAACCATGCAGGATTGTCTATCTATGAATACCTCATTGCTGGAGGTTATGATATCTTCGAAACATGAAGGTGTCTTTATCATGATTTGAGCGACCTTACTTTACAAATCATATTCAATGTTTGGTGGGCTTCAATGAATGTGGGCTCGAAATGTCCTATTGCATGGAGTAATTCTAGACAAGCGCCTTCGTGGCCCTTCTATTCGCACTGCAAAATTGAGGAGACTGGCAGCCCTGGCATCATATGTATCATTTGTCATCAAGTTCTTTGCCATCCATCAGAACATGGGACCAGCTCCGTGGGGAAACACTTGCGGGCAAAACCGCACATTGCAATGTTAAACGAATTAACAGAGTCGGAGGTTTCTGAATTGACCAATACAACCATTGATGAAACCGCCTTAGCCATATTGCAGAGACAAGGCAGTCGTGGAATTACAATACTAAGTTCACAAAAGAAATTCATATTCGACAGTTAGATCTAGTATTGGCTACAGGTCCAGGTAACCCACCAGCAGTTCGGGTTTGTACTGGAAAAACGGTTCCGTTCAGTTCCAGACCCATCAAGAAACCCGACCAGTTCCTTCTTGGCAGTCCAAACCCAGCCCCGTACCTGTTAACCCGCGGGTTTCCCTGGGTTTGGCTAGACCCGTCGGGTCCAATCTCTGGTTTTGCATTTTGGGTTATTCTATTTATGGTCACATTCAGATATCCTACTGTTAATCGTAAAATATTAGCGATGGTTCATCGTTGTTCTTTTTGGATGTACTGGCCACCTTTGTGATCAAAAAATGTAAAGAAATGCTCCCTGCCCCATCCTGGAAATGAGCGTCAATGGAGCGTCAACGATTTTAGGTCTTGCATCCTGGGTAATCTGAGTGGGCATTTGTTGCAGATAGTCATAACTGAGATATTGGCCACCTTTATAGGCAAAAGAAGAAGCGACACACTCCTTGCCCCATCTTGAAAATGAGGGTCAGATGAGCGTCAACGATTTCAGGTCTCGCATCTTGTGTAATCTAAGTGGCGCATGATTGCAAACCTCGATTCAGGAGGAATTGGCAGCCTCACTAGGCAGCTAAGCAAGCGATGGTCCCGCGACAGCCTCCCGGACTGTAACAACTTATTTTATTTACAATGATGCAATGAAAAGTTCATGACCATCTTAGCCGAGACAACCTGTCAAAACAGCGTATATTCACAATGACCGACGCATCGCGCTTTGATTACCCATGATGACAGGCCAAAAATTGTTGACGCTCTGTTGACGCCCATTTTCATGATGGGGCAGGGAATGTGGCTCTATCTCTTTTGCCAATAAAGGCAGCCAATACTTTGAATATGCATAGTAACGACCAAATCGCATGTGAATTACCTGACTTACAAGACCAAAAATCGTTGACGCTCCGTTGACACTCATTTTCAGAATTGGGCAGGGAGCGTGTGGCTCTCTCTTTTGCCTGAAAAGCCAGCCAATACCACATTTATGAATCACCACAACCAATCGCCACGCAGATTACCAATGATGCAAGACCAAAAATCGTTGACCCTCCATTGACGATCATTTTGCTGTGGGCGTATCCACAATAGGTTATCATTCAATTTGGCTTAATATATCATTAATTGTGTTTTGGCAGCCTTTGTACCATCTTTATGTACTTTCTCCTTCATCAATACATTGTTCTTTACTAATACATATATATATATCCTTTAAAATATACTTTAAAGTGTCCGCTAATTGTAGTTAATACTACACTCAACGATCCCATTCCAATTGATCAATGCTCATCTTCACTGTCAGGTTCGCTCAATAGGCTGCTGTCATCTGCAAAATGGATGTCAGCTGCAATACCACGCAGCAGATAGTGTACTAACCAGTGGATGTTCCTTGATCAGTCAGCAAATCTGGATTACAATCTTGATCACGCTTGCGATCCTTGGCATATGCATCAAGATTGAAAAATTGAGCGCTGGAAAGAGGAGTATGTATATACACATGTCCGGGTGGCACACCTTTCATTTCAGATGTGTGTGCTGCATGATTGTCACTGGGTGGAACAGGTGGCTTTCCGGGTGGATGTGGCATCCGTTCTGGTGTCGGCTGCATGAGTTGCTCTGGTGGAGGTGCACCCGTGCCTTTGCGTCTCCAGTGTGTCTGGGGATTCTGTGCTGTGCCATTTTGGCAAGAAAGGGAGCCGTCTGTCTGATTTTCCCGAAGCATAGCTGGGTGTCTTTCCTTCGCAGCCTTCACATTTTTATGGCCAGGAAACTCAACTCCCCACTTCTTCTCTTCTCGGACTTTGCCCCAAGGTTTCTCGATTAGGAATTGAGTTTCCTTTATTGGGGTGCACGAAAACCATCCTTTGGCCATTTTGGCCATATTCAAGGCAAGGCGCATGTCTGACTGTTCTAGCTATACCTCACCTCCTTGCCTCACCATAGTAGCAGACATGTTGAAAACCGACAAGAAATTAGTTGCTGCAACTACATATCAGATTTGGCTATTACCTCTACCATATACGCTTCCATAGCATCCTCTAACCTGGTAACAGCCTGTTTGGTCCACTCTGGGAGATTCTTATCACTAAATTTGTCCGCAAAAATCCCAGAGCCTACTACATCATGATGTTCGATTTCGCGGACTGCATGGACAAATGCCCTGGTCGACCATGGAGGATTCCCATCATGGGCGGCTATAAATTGGTCACGCAGCTCTCTACGTACACCAGCTGTATGTTATATCATCAGTTCACAGTGGTGTTTCCTCGATACCAATACACTTACATCTGATCGCGTGCTGCTTGTCATTTTGGCTGCTTCCGGTTTTACGGACGATTGTTAACTGTGGGCGCAGGGTCATATATTCGGTCGCTGCATTTGCAGCGTTGCAGTGAACTAAGTGGTGGCTGTGTTGTAGTTGGGTCTGAGCAGGTGGCGTATTGAATGAAGCACCCGTCGTTCTGCTCGATTCTATTTAACTCTCACAATGCTGAGGTATTTGTGGGGCCATGATTTGCTGCGGTGGAAGTGAAGCGATGATGATAACGAAATAAAGTGGGAAGTCCTGAGGAAGAAGATAACGAACAGAAGTGGGAATTCCTGAGGAATATATAGTTAGCATCAAGTCAAAATGGCATGCGTAACAGCCAACTTCCTCATTCTACACAAGATGAATCCTGTTGCGCATAGCTGCTGGTTGCACAAATTGCCAACCATCCTGTGATTTGCACCAAGTCGGTCCAATGTTGTGTGGTTGTTTACAGCGATAAATCACAGTGAACAACAACCAAAATCTCGTGTTTGTGAGATACAAACAATGCATTCTTCGACAGAAAGAATGTCTGCTGATGTTTGTCTGAAGAAATCTCTGGGATTTTACATGAGACAGATGCTAAACATCATGTGATGATGTATGGTTAGCATTGCTATTCCCAATGTAGTGACAGTCAAAACGCAGATTTTGCGTTGTTCGAGTCGATTAAGCATACCAACCTTGACAACAAAGACACAGCTTGCCTCTATGTGGTCCATATCTTCCAATATCCAATATCTTGTCCATCAACAAAGTCAACACAAAATAAAATGGTCAATGCTTCAAAAAAGAACCTTTCACCACTACCGGCACGCGAATACAGCAAATCGACAAAGCACCTCACACGACGACCTCATCAAGCGAATGATGGCAAGAGGGGCTTGGAAGCTGAATGGGTCCGAGCCCTTGAAGCGTTGCGCAGCATGCAATCCAAAAAGAAGCTTGCAGTGGGTAAAGAACGAGAAACTCACTTCTTGAGCAACAATGCGAAGAAGAAATGGATCGAGGATTATGCAGAACGAGAGACCGCTGCGGCAAGACAGCAAGTTGAAGATGCAGAGACAGCAATTAAGCAGGAGCAGGATGATATGAGATATGCTGAAAACATGGGATTGACAACCACCAAGCCTGAAACAACATTTGAGGAGATGTTGAATGCGATCGGAGATAGTCTGAGCGATCTTGCATGTTCAGACGATGGGTACGATGGCGAAGACAAGGATGATGATGAAGATGATCCTGTGGTGGGCAAGCTTAGGGAAAGATGCCGAACCCGGCTGGGTGATGGGCTCAATTGCTAGGATGGTACAGCATTGCATCGATCGTTTTCGGCAGGAGAAGATGAAGCTTGACCATTTGACCCAACCAGGCTGAGGAGAAGCGGCTGACTACTTCCGTGAGAGGGATAAGAAGTACGGGACGACCGAATTGAAGGTTCCAGCTGTCGTTCAACCTCAAACGGCAGATGATGCAACCTCATCTGCGCCAAAACCATTTGGTGAGCCTATGGAGAGTCTTGCTAGCATCCCCGGACAATCTCAAATGCCGCATGGGACTTCTCCACATGGGAGTGGTTATATGAGGCTAGGTTTGCGGAAACCCGAGACACATGAACGCATTCTGTCCCCCCCGCCCGCCCCAATGCCCAATTCGTCACCAATTCAGAAATCAAAGCATGTTGAACACGTAAGCTTAAACCCCTGCATATCGCGTCCCAAGCAAATTACCATATAGAAATCAGATTCTGATGAAGACATGGTGACTGCTCCTGCGTCGCCGGCAGAATGATTAGGCAAATTGGCATTTGTAACGATGTATCGATTTGAAATGCAATATGTGTACCTATTTTGCTCCGTGTCAGCTTTTGCTTGATTTCAGTGACCACATTGTGAGATGTGATAATTCGTCTATGCATCTGCAAGGGTCAGATAGGCCATGCCAATGTTCCAGACGTCAAATCGCATTGACTGACGACCAATGAACATGATATCGTCCTACCTGTTACTGTTAAGTCAGACAATTCAAACTAAATTAGAGATGTAACTTACTAACAAAATTTAAGTCGGTGATGTCATACGAGTCATAGATTCAGTGGTCAAAGTGCAATGCAAACCGGGATGAATGATGGCCATCATGCTGCATTCGGACATGCATCCATCTGTATAACTCTCTCCACAGACCTGGTACACATGGTCGGGATGTTGAGAATTGCTTATGGTAGGTCATGGACATCGCAGAGAATGAGCTGGATGAGGAAAGCTGAGGAAGTCGAGCTAAATATATCAAAAACTATAGTATGGATTTACATGCGGTTAATTGCCAGCCGATAGCGCTGCAACGTGATAGGCCAACGTCATTTATCATTCAGATAATGTGTCTAGCGGTAGATCAGAAATTGAGAGGCTTGGAAGCTTTTGGATGCAAATGTTTATACATAGAAATGATTTATTGGCTGCCAATAACGACTATACTATGAATTTTTACATACAATTGTTCCGCATCTACTGACTGTTAGTATGTCATTAAGTTGAGCATCAACAGAGCGTCAATGATTTTTGATCTTACATTTTCGGCAAACAAACAGCTGCATACTCACATTCTTCCAAAGTGATTGTATTGGCAGTTTATATAGGTAAAAAGGATAGTGACACGCTTGTTGACCCATCCTGGAAATGAGCGTCCACAATGCGTCCACGAATTTTGGTCTTGTGAGTCTGATACTCAAAAACAGACATGGTCGCTGTGACACATAATCAAAGTATTGGCCACCTTTAAGGCCAACAATGCTAGCGTCGACATCACTACTATCTTTAAAAAATGAGCGTCAACTGAGTATCAACGATTTTTGTTCTTCCATCTTGGATCATCAAACAGCTATGTGACGACATTAAGCTATAATCAAAGTGTTGCCCGTCTGAATAGGTCAAAATGGCAGCAACGATATCGCTACCACCTCCTGAAAATGAGCATCAATGGTGCATCAACGATTTTTTGTATTTTAAGTATGGTAATTGAATCGTGATTTGTTTGCTGTTAGGCATAACCAATGTATTGGCAGCTTGTATACCCAAAAATGATAGCAATATGGTCACTGCCACATGGTGAGAATGAGCATCAATGGAGCATCAACAATTTTTTGTTTTGTATGTATCGTATTTGAATAGTGATTTGGTCACTTTTAGGCACAACTGACATATTGGCAGCTTTTATAGCCAAACAAGACTGCATCACGGTCACTGCCCCATATTGAGAATGAGCGTCAACGGAGCATCAATGATTTTCGGTCCTGTAAGTATGGTAATTGTATAGTTATTTGGTCGCTGCTAGGCAGAACCCATGTGTGGGCAGCTTTTATAGAGAAAGGTGACAGCAACACGGTCACTGCCCCAGTGTGAGAATGAGCATCACCGGAGCGTCAACGATTTTTGGTCATGTAGGTACAGTAATCGAATAGTGATTCGGCTGCTGTTAGGCACAACCGATGTATTGGCAGCCTATATAGACAAAAGAGACAGCATACAGGTCACTTCCCCATACTGAGAATGAGCGTCAATGGAGCATCAATGATTTTCAGCTTTGCCTCTTGGGTAATCTAAGTTCTGATTGGTTGCAGACATCCATTGATGAGATATTCGCAGCCTTTGGGGGCAGAAACAGTAGCGACACAATCAGCGAAAAACATTTCCGTCCGGGCGGAATGGCTCCGTCAGAGTGGACATGCTCCGTCAGAGCCGTCAGAGACACCCCGGTGGCAGACTACTCCGTGCCAAGCACGAATAGGACACGTCACGTTGCATATAGCCATCCGATTGCGGTTTCGTCGTGTCGTATGGCTTTGTCGGTATCCTTTTGTAAACGATCACCGTGGGGTTGTGGCCAACTGTGACCATACGTTGGAATTGGTTCATTGGGTACGTCAGCAAAATGTATATTGGTCCGGAAGCCACACGCAGAGTTCCATAAGGACAAGGCATTTTGTCTATCATATTCGTCTTTGTTACAGTCACAAGATTCGCTACCTCATAATATGGCATGCATTATTTAGGTATCTCTATATAGATACATCGACGGCGGTGAGCCCACCATGGACATTCCGCCACACCTCTCACAACATCCAAACAGAATTCGTGAGAAAGAACGGTTCTAGCTGGAGGAGCCTAGGAAGAAAGTGAGAAGATATGATACTACCCGGCCATGCGAATCCACGCAACTGCGTGGATCTAGATGAAATGAAAATGAGCTGATGTCTATCTACCCCTGGGTCTCCCGAATATGTACTACCTGTCGCTCAGTCCACCTCTGTTACCCCTGTATCTCCGTACACCTGCCATCGCTCATTAATGATGTACTTGGATGCCATGATCGAGCGAGTTGAGAGATGCACTTGGAGGCCGAGATCGAGTGAACTCAGAGATGCGCTCGGAGTCCAGGATTAAGTGAACTCAGAGATACACTCCGAGGCCGTGATCGAGCGAGTTTGGAGATGCACTTGGAGGTAGTGATAGAGCGAGTTTGGAGATGCACTTGCAGGCTATGATCGAGGGAGATTGGAGGGGTACTTGGAAGCGGTCGATTGGGAGGGAGGCGTGACGGCAGCTGAGACTCTATTCATTGGTTAACTTGTAATTGTGGGGATGTAGAGAGTTGAGTACAACAACATCCGCCGAGAGATGGGAAACTGGCTGGGAGCGGGAGACTGTCGATCTTGCGATGATGCTGTACTTGATCTATGCTGTTCGTGTTCTTAGGTGATGGTAGAGTTGAGCACAAGAAAGAGAGAGATCAGAGGAGATGGGGGAAATCATCATGAGAAACTGCGAGTTAAAGAATTTTGTGTGCGATTCAATTCACCATGCCCGAGGCGGCAGGTACGAGTCCCGATCCGGCCGGTAATAACACCGATACGAGGTCTTCTTAACCCAATCAGGCAAGTCATACCCCTGATTTCTCAGCTCCACTCGTATCCTCCATATCGTTCTCATCTTCATCCCCCATCTCTCTCTTTCTCGTCCACAACTCTACCATCATTGCAAGAACACAAAGTTAAGTCATCCCTCTCTGTCTCTCCATGCCATCATCATGAGTTAACACCGAGTGCAGCATACGCCGAGTGCAGCATACACCAAGTACAGCATACACCTAAGATTGTCTGTCGTCCCTTCATTCTCTCGATTTCGAGTTGACCCCTGAATGTAGCTTCAGCTTCCGGCGTACCTCCCTACAGTTCGACTGCCACATGCCAGTTCTCATAAGAGCTTCAAAGGTAAAGTCACCTCGTCACATTCCCACGGTTTCGAGTTAACTAACCGATGAATAGAGTTTCAGCACCTGGCGTGCCTCCCATCGACCACCTCTAGATCAACCACCTCCAAATACTCCTCTCATCTCCCTCGATCATAGCCTGCTGCAAGTGCATCGGTAAACTCGCTCGATCGCCGCTCAGAGTGCATCTCTGAGTTCACTCGATCTCGGCTTCCAGGTGCATGTCCGAACTCACTCGATCACGGCCTCCCAGTGTATCTCTGAGTTCACTCATTCTCGATCTCCAATTGCATCTCCAACCTTGCTCGATCACGGCCTCAAAGTGCATCATCGCACTCGCTCGATCATGGCCTCAAAGTGCATCTCCGAACTCGCTCAATCACGGCCTCTCAGTGCATCTCAAAACTCGCTCGATCACGGCATCCAAGTGCATCTCTGAGTTCACTCAATCTCGGCCTCCAAGTGCATCTCTAAGTTCACTCAATCTCGGTCTCCAAGTGCATCTCCAAACTCGCTCTATCACGGCCTCCAAGTGCATCACTGAGTTCACTTGATCTCGGCCTCCAAGTGCATCTCCAAACTCGCTCGATCACGGCCTCTCAGTGCATCTCCAAACTCACTCTGTCATGGCCTCCAAGTACATCGTTGATGAGTGACGGCGGGTGTACGGCAATACAGGGGTAACGGAGGTGGACGTTCACTCGATCGTCATCTTCAGGCGCACCTCGAATTGCTGACAATCACTGCGTGCTGCCAGTCCAGATATACCGTGTGTAGATAGGTAGCTATATAGATACATAGATACATAGATGAGAATAAAAACTGAATGCACAAGTTTTGAAAATTGTTGAACGATAAGGAGTAGCCATGAATTAACATCGCCAGGCGTTGTGTAAACGGCTTTGGCATAACTGCAGCCCCTGCGAAGAGTGTAACACACGTGTCCTTCTGATGGTGCGTAAATGTCACCACAAAGTACAGGAGGTACGTATGCAACGGAACCCGTCGCCTGGGCAAAGGGTAGCGTGTAATTCTCTGTCAGAGGGTACGAGGTTCCGTCAGAGCTGTCAGAGCCGTCCGGAACACCCGGGAGTTTCTGATGGAAACTAGAGTTGTTGCTGATGACGCACCCTGCCGTATCCTGAAAATGACAGTCAACGGAGTGTTGTTAGAGGTTCTCCCCTGATAGTGGTAATGATACATGTTTGACTGAAGCAAGTACACGTGACTACCATACGGAATTGGATACCATTAGTCACGAAGCAAATCACCTTCTTGCGTATCAGCTCATGTCATCAGTCAGACGGCCTTTAGCGGGGTTACATCTGAGCCGTATGTAATAATTTGATAGGAGCAGACTTATCAAGCGGATTCGCAAGATGATGCAATTATGTT
>Ga0307515_10002620_pt1 | contig 38737 bp, 37 predicted proteins | sample 17_EM_MG_FD_194513 | JGI IMG/M metagenome (GOLD analysis project Ga0307515, IMG submission 194513) | Populus trichocarpa ectomycorrhiza microbial communities from riparian zone in the Pacific Northwest, United States - 17_EM | ecosystem: Host-associated > Plants > Roots > Unclassified | place... | reverse complement strand
CGCGAGGACATATCGGAAGGTCTTATTGTCGTATTCTCCCCGTCCATTATCGCACCGGAATCGCTTGATCTCGTATCCCATTGAGTCTACTCGGGCCTGAAATGACTGGTAGGCGGAGGTGCAGGTCACGGCTTTCTTATTTGGGAGTAGCCATACGGATGTGTACCTCGTGTAGTCATCGATGAATAGTATATAGTATCGATTGTCTCCAAGGGTCGGTGTAGAGAAGGGACCGCACACATCCGAATGTACAAGTTCAAATGGCTTCATAGTGCGCTTGACTGGCACTCTAATGAGCCTTTGCTTGTGCTTGGGCTGGATGCAGACTGTGCACATAGAGTCATCGTGTGTATATCCGTCAATCAGAGATCTCATGGTGGTAGGATTCATATGGGCTAGTCGTCGGTGCCATAGTCTTGACTCTGAGATTGTAAGAGACTTTCGAGTGGACTTAGTTTTGGCTGCGATAGGTGCTTTTGCTGACTCAATTGTAGGTTCGATTTTAGGCTCGATTGTAGGTGCGATTATAGCTCTTGGAAGTGAGCTGTCTCTCTTTCTCTTTCTCCCGTTCTCGGTAGTCGATGAAAGGAGTGCGGTCGCGGGGAGTATGATATATATGCCATTGATTAGTTTTCCGGCGAGAGTGCAGGAAGATGGCGAAGTCATGGAGCATTTTCCGTTCCGAAATATAGTCGTATGCCCGCCCAAATCCAATTGGTTGATCGATAAAAGGGAAAGTCGAAAAGTAGGAGTATGGAGGGCTTCGACTTGATAGCCCTGTATGTCAACGAAACCATAATGCGTGGCGGTGACTGAATTTTTGTCTCCGAGTTCGATTACTATAGGAAGTGAGAGCTTTTTGAACGTTGAGAAGGTGCTGCGGTCGTTGCACATGTGGTGTGACGCTCCGGAGTCAATGACCCACTTCGGAGTGGGGTCGGCGGCGGCGGCGGCGAGAGCACATGCAGTTAGTCAGAAGGGATCGCAGTCTCCGGTCGTAGCGAGAGCTGCTGTAGCAGTGGCTTTCTTCACTCTCCACCGTTCTTTTATACGTTTGTAGGAGACGCAATCGACTTTGACGTGACCTGGGAGCCCGCACTGGTAGCAAATGCGCTCGTCGTTTCCTCCGCTGTTTCCTCCCTCCTGAGCGCGTTTCCGCTTTCTGCATGCATCTGTAGTATGGCTGTCAATTTTGCAATAGGTGCACTTACTCTCGTGACTATCTCCGCTTCCACCGCTTCCACCACTTCCACCGTTTCCAACGTTTCCACTGCGTCCACCGCGCCCACTGCGTCCGCCGCGCCCACGGCCATGGTAGCCGCCACGTTGGGAAAGTAGGGCGGCCCCCGTAGATGCATCTCCAAGTTCCTTGGTAAGGCCGGTTGTGGTTTCTTCTTCTAGGAGGTCATGCATGGCTTCTTCGGGTGTGGGCAAAGGTCTTCTATGCTTTAGGACCATTAATATCATCGCGTACTGTGATGGCAATGATGTGAATATTTGCGTGCGAAAATCTCGATCAGTGATTGCATCATCTGTATGGTCCAGTTGTGTGCGGTAGTTACTAAGCTTGGTGAAGTATGCTTTAAGTGGTTCGTCCTCCTTGGGTCGGCAAGCACGGAACTGGCGAAGGATGTCCTGTCTGCCGATATAAGATCCGGCGGTGTCCAGGCTGGTTTCTAGTGTATTCCACATCTCGAGAGGGTTTCTCATTCCCTTGACGATACGCCGTACTTCGGGGGAACAGGAAAGTCTGATCATAGACGCAGCTTCAGCTTCCTTAGCCTTCCAATCATCATAGTTGTCATCGTGGTCGAAGTCCAGGGGCTGCGGTTCAGGATCATCTCCGGTGACGATTGTGTATGCTCTCATGGCTGATAGGACGAGTATCATGTCGTCTTTCCATTCGTCGTAGTTTGTGTGAGTGAGCTTGGGAATGTCGCCCCACTGGGACTTGTTGAAGGTGGGTTCGGAGGAAGACATCGTGAGATCGTGGAGATGGTGTTGAGGTTTAGGGTTCTTGAGGTTTAGGGTTCTTTTTGAAATCGTGAGAATAGGATTTTATATGGTAGCGATAGCCGGGCTCATAACCTGTTGAAATACTGATTGCTAGAAGCTTAATTCTACTATCTAAGAAGGCCACAAGGCCATATATATACGGTACGAGCACGTACGTACTCATCTAAATGCAGAGACGGCTGAGCTCTGTCAGCCCGTCTCAGAACATCTCCGTCAGCCCGTATCAGAGCCAGCCCCGTCAGCCCGTATGAGAGCCAGCCCCGTCAGCCCGTATGAGAGCCAGCCCAGTCAGCCCGTATAAGATCTATTTATGCAACAATCCTTAGACAATGGTGACAAGAGTGAGTGGATATGACACAAAGGTTTATTTCTTAGATATCACTCGCTTCAACTAACCTTTACCTTCTGAAGTATGAGTCCTTCTCCCCTAAGAGGCCTAAAAATCTATCCATTAATGTATCGGACCCGATACATTAAAGTGGCTGAAAAATGTATCAAAATGAATGTATCTAAAATGTATCTTAGTTACACCCTACATTCTAGTCTGTCAGACGACTTGGATACTATATGAAAAAGTGGGGTATTTTATAAAGTGGATTGCAGCTGTTTGAAGTTACTATCCGTTCCCCAGTCGTTCCACAAATTTTCCAAATGCTTCTCAGACAATTTGGCAACCACTTCATGGATAAATGAGATACTCAGTCAGCAAAACACCCCGCTTTTTCATGTAGTACGGCGTGGCTACCGCATGCGAGAAAAAAAGCCGTATGACAGACTACTACATTTCTTAATGTATCCGGCCTGGGTACCAACTTATGTATTTATCACTAGAATGTATTTCTAAAAAAGAATTGTGGATATGTACTTATCATTACAATGCATCTCCAATATACTTTGTATGTATCGCAGATATGAATCTTTATCCTGCTTGGTTTTCTTAAATTCGGTTCCAGCGGCGATCCCACCATGTTGGGGATAGTGTGAGTAGCGAGTGATACTAAAGCATGTCGGTGCTGACTCCTCATCTACTCTACACACTGCCGGCCTCTATGCAGCCTTACAAAAGTGCATACCACAATATTACATGCTTTCCCAGAGTGTAGTGTTCTGGCATCACTCAATCAGAAGTCTAGCCAGCCAATCACCAGCTTTGCCACACAGCGATCATTGCCCCCAACTACACCCAAAAGGAAGTGGAACCGAATTTAAGGAAACCGAGCGTGTAGGGGATAATATCTCTATAATGTACCTATAATGTATCTTATAATTTGGGGGATAAGATTCTACGGAGGATAAGGTTCAAGTTCTCAACACCATCACCGTGATGATCATGATCAAGGAACAAAGCTACCAACCCACGTTAAGTTGACAGCTGACAGCTATAAGCACACATACGCACACGATACTACGGGATCCTGCCTAAGATGCAAAAGTACTCTTCCCTTGGCCGTAAATCTTGTTGCTGGTGATTCCTGCCGCTTTTCAGACCTCAATACTATCAACAATAATCTCGCGATATTTCTGGATACATACAGTACTAGATCAAAAGTTTTCGTGATTCGGCGGTTTTGCTGTAGAAGTGGCGATATTTAGGGTGATATATCTCTATTACCACAAGTTGGAAAAATTTATCCAAACTTCCGGACAGCTATATCAGTCCATAGATATTGAGATTGGGTGCTACTTACTTCAAAGAATGATTTGTGGTAGGGTGCATGCTGTTGTTTGCCGTGTATGCTGTTGCCGTGCCGAACTCTCATACAAACTCTATACAATTTGGGCGTACTTGTTTCTGTTCTAGAAGCAAAACCATTTCTTGAAGTTTGCAATAGTGATAGTTGATGGAGTCGTAATTGTCGTACAAGAGCTTGTAATCGGTAGAAGTGATCTGAAGCGATAGATGAAGAATAATTCGAAGTGCTCGTACTAGCTACTGAATATTTTTCAGACGGTATGCTTTCGCGTTTATGGAACCGCCTTGTGCTGGCCTTGACGCAGGAAGTCTCAACTCACGGACGAATGACCATATAATATTAAAATAAGATATGAGCAGTGAGGAAACTTGTTATCAAATTGCAAACCCAACGCCTTGAAGATGCTTATAATACAGGACGATCTATGATATCAGCGCCCCTCTATTTGTTGCGTCCGGCAAGCTCCTTGGCCTGTTGTATTCTCTTCTTGAGAACCTCCGAAATATCTTGGACGGTCTCCTTCGCCAATTTCTCGGCTTCAGGACCTTTCTGCTTGCTCAGGGAAATGAATTCGTCCAGGCTAGGAGTGTCCTTGAGGGCCTGTGATTGTATTGGTTCCTATGCGTGTAGTAGGAAGAATGGGAATAGGAACGTACCTTCTCACCACCTGGAATAGACTTAATATACTTTTCCACCATCTGCCAAGTATTTGAATCCTGGAAGCTACCCATTTTGCCCTTTTCCTGCTGGACGAGGTCTTCGAAATACTTCTTAAGATTCTCGACGTTCTCCTTGCTATCCCTCTTCGACGTTGCAGCTTCCTTCACCTTCTGAAACACCTGCGGAATCATCGACGTGCTCAATCCCCCGCCGAGAGCCATAGCCTTGATTGAATCCATGTTCTCTTCAACCACCTTCTTGACCTGCGGGACCTTGTCGAGATACTGCTGAACCTCCTGACTTCCCTTCTCCCACGCCTTCTCGGCGGCTCTACGCCCAAGATCCTTCACCTGTTGTGTCTTCTCCTGCACCAGCTGCGTTGCCTTGTAGATCCCTTGTGGGCTCACACCTTGTTGGAAGAGGTCCTCAACCTCCTTATACGTCTCGTCCACAATCTTCTTCGCTTCGGGTCCATACGCATCGCCGAGTTTTTCAAGCTTATCCATTCCTCCGCCAATCTGCTCCTTCAACTTTGGATTGTCGTTGAGCACCTTCTGTCCCATATCCTTTCCAAGCTCCTTCAGCTGCTTTCCAAGGCGCTTCGCGATCTCGTCGAGCTTTTTAGCAGTAGGGGCGTTGAAGCCCCCTTTTTCCAATGTGGCCTTGAGGTCGTTATACGCTTCTAAGAGGACATTGTTGAGTTCGTCGCCGTGTGATTCGGCGAGGGAGTCTAGTTCGTCGAAGATTGCGGAGGCGCCAGGAATGAAGCTGAGGTATGGACCGAAGCTGGAGCGGAGGAAAGAAACGATCTCATTACGGTTTGGGGTCGATGTGGTGATGGCGCTTTTTGCGGTTTCGATCTTGTCGAGTGTCGAGAGAGCAGTTTGCACCATTTTTTTGGTGCCAGAGAAATGGTACCACGCATAGCCTGTTGCGTTTAGTAAGCAGGGATTGTTTGGGATGGGTAATAGGGGATTGACCTCCGGCTAGTGTGACGAGCCCACCGGCGACACCGGCAACTATTGGGGAGACCTCCGGTGACTTTGGCCCAGAGCCGGATAGATTTGGTTTCTACCGTTATGTTAGAACACGCTATTTTAATAAAGAGGAAGGGGAGGAACAAACGAACAGTAGAATTGAACCTCTTAGCCCCCTGTGTTCGCATCACCGAGCTGCGGGCTGCGGCTGGAGTGAAGGCAGTTGATTTCTGTCTGAGCGTCCGGGCGAGCATGATTGCGTCGGTGGCGGTGGGTTGTTGTTTGTGTGGAATATGATTGTATTGATGGTGGGATGGCGGAGTTGAAGGGTAGGAGAGATGGAGCTTTATGAGACGTTTGGGGGAATGTTGTAATGACGTACCTACTTAAGTAGGTAGTTAGTGCAGCGCGAGATGGTGACGTCGTAATGATTACTACGCTAAGAGCTAAAACTCTATGGCGAGTTTTCTAAGGATACTTTAGGTAGAACTGAAAATATCGATATCATGAATTCAAGAGATCACTACGAGAAAAGGAAACCAGACCTGTCAACGTCACAATTTAGTGAGTCTTAGAAGGCTGTATGAGAACCCAAATCCCTCTATAACCACAACTCCGGTTCAGTCTATCAAAGTCCAAATAATTTATTAATAAACGATTTACTTCCTTTCTATTATACCGCAGAATAAGTGATAGCGCGTGATTCCATGTCATATTCTTATTCCGCATAATTCGGGCTCCGCCCTAGTTAAGCAGTTGCATGCCGCTACCCTGCTGCGCATTTTTTGGAGCGGCTGATAATTCATCACCCACTAACCACACCTCACCTTTTGATAATACATAGCGACCATGAGTTTCGGCTTCGGTATTAGTGATGTACTCGCGGTCTCCTGGTTGGCTTGGTCGGTATACAAGTCTTGCAAAGAAGCACCTAAAGATTTTCAAGACATTTCCAGCGAAGTCATGCGACTCCGTTGTTCTTAAGGAATCGGAGGACCTGAAAGCAACCCTTGGACAAGAAAAGCAGGACCAGCTTCGAGAACTTGTAGCAGGTTGCCACGATGTTTTGACGGAACTGGATGCTCTAGTTACCTAATTCCAGAGCTTGGGGTCGACAGTAGGAGGACTTTGAGGGTCTAGGATGGACCCAAGGCGAATCCGCCGCTCTACGGGATCGTCTTGATTTCAATGTTACTCTACTGACGGCATTTAATACGAGTGTTCAGACGTGCGTTGGCTCTTGTCCATTCCCTATGTTGTAACGCGCGCCTAGCTAATAACATTTATAGTCACTCCCGGGCACGTTTGGAGCAGAAGCTGGACGCGTTTATCAGAGAGTTCCGCTCCCGGCTTGAGAGATGGCTCAATCGTATCGTCGCTCAACGGCGACGCACTGACCGATGACGCAGAAAGGCGGAAACAACTTCAGATCGAACTGGAAGACATTAGCATACCGATGAATGTACTCCGTGACAAGAAGCGGCTCATCATTTGGTTTCAACAGGCAACTGCAAGATGGCGCCTTCGACGAAAACAATAGTCAGGTGTTTGCCTATCCGACAGATGCATTCGACGATGGAGAGCCCTCGGAGTCATCCGGTCAACCGGTAGAAGTGATTTCCTGTACAGGCCATGCGCCTTTAGCCTCGGCTTCTGCCAAGGACGCAACACTGGTCCCAACTCCTCCAGCGGGTGCGACAACGGTCGGCCATCGTCAAAGGCTAAAAGATTCACTTTTCACGAGCCTAACTCGTATATGAGCTGCTTCATCTGGGGGCAGGTCTCATCAAGGCAGTCGAATCCGGTGTTCTGAGTGAGGTGCGGAAGGACCCCCGTTCGATGCAAACTAGGCAACACACATAGTTCGATGTTTGTTAGAACATGGTACAGCTATGGTAAAGATCAAAATTTTGAATGAAGCGTTGCACCGTGCGGTTAAACAGGGTGGCCAAGATATAATACGTACGCTCTTAGACTAACATGTGGATCCCTCCGCAAGAACTGGCGGCTCGACTGGTATTACTCCGCTGCGTTTGGCTGTACAAAATGGGAATGTTAATTCTATCCGATTGCCGCAGGAATACGGCGCCGATATTGAAGCGATGGACGGGGGTGAAAACCGCGACCAGGAACTTTGAAAAGGAGGCCACGGTGTTGCGCTGAACCTTGGAGCGAATGTTGAAGCGATGACGTGGGAGGTGCTCTACGGGGGCTTCCTGATCCTCCTGATCGCCCTAATCGCCCTGTTCCTCCTAGCTTGAGGAAGCGTTGGTGTGCTCTATTGCATATTGCCGCAAAACAAAAATAGTGTGGCTTTGATAAAACTATTACTTAATAATGACGCTGATGTCAATGTAAAAACTTGCACTGAAAATTGGACTCCGCTACATTTCGCCTGTCGATACTACGAGGGCAAAGAATAATTGGTACGGTTATTGGATCGTGGTCCCGATATTCACGCCAAAATCACACATTTCAGATCTACTGCACTCCATATGGTGGCTGCATATGGAAAGAGCGAACCCATCATCCGATTATTACTGGATCGTGAGCGAATGTTTCAAAAAAGCGGAAGGAACGGTCAAAAGACGAGAGAAATGTGCGAGGATGCAACGCTCTGTTCCTAGCTTGTGTATACGCAAGTTCAAAAGATGAGACCATAAAGCGTACAATCTTGGACCACGGCGATTGTTAATGCGACTACCGCCGGTGGATGGACCGCGTTGCATGCTGCCTACCACTATACAGATAATAAGGCGTTGGTCAAGTTGCTGCTAGATCGCGGCGCTAACACGCTGATGAAGACAAGCATAACACAGCCCGGAAAAGCCCATCACCGGTACACACAACGAATCAATAGTTAAATTGCTGTTAGATCGTGACGCAGATTTAAGCTTTGATGATGACGGTGGGAGTCATTTGCTATATGAGGCGGTCCTTAATGATGACCTGGGGATGGTACGTTTGCTCTTGAAGAACGGTGCGTCCACCAAAGCAGGTTACTACGCAGGGAATATGATATATTTTGCGACAATGATAGCTACGTGCAATCTCTTAAGCGCATTAAGCGCTAAAAATTACCTGGGGGCTACTGCACGTCACAGTTTGATAAAGAGAGGAGTTTTCCCTCCGAAGGTAACTAGGTCTTAGGTGTAAGTTCTTATACTTTTTAAGGTGGGCTCAAACTGACCATTTCCTAGTCCAGCTTGTACCAACAGCCTAACTGCGAAATCACACCTTCAATGAGCTTTCGATTGGACCTTACCCTCTTAGTCTCTTATCCACCGACGATCTTATTGTTTTAGGGGTATGATACTGCACAAAGTTGAGTTTATGACAATTTGAATGTTTGGAAAGAATATGTGGAATAGTTTCCCATATTCAAAATTTTTGTTGCTTAGCGGGAAAGGCGTTGTATGGTTTGCAGGAGCAGAATGCATGTAGGGAGTTATGTAATAATGATTATTACTGAACCCCCCTAAAATCCCCATATTTGTGTTGCACTAATCGTTTTCTACTGAAGTTTACATCCAGGACCATCATGGTGTCGCGCTGCAATGAGACATGTCATTCAGCTAGTGAGCATGAACTATTAGACCTCAGGCTGCAATGTGTTTTTATCATGAGCTACTGGTTTTGCAAGGTAATCCCAACACCCCCGCCGAGTGTGCTGTCACATCCTTACTTAAAAGGCTTCGAAGACGCAGAAACATTCCCTTCAACTAATGCCGTTTTTCCATCAATTTCGACTTACGAGTGATACATTGTGATTATTTACCGCCTCAAGTTCGTGCATTCCTCTCATTAAGGGTAATTGATAACTTCCTTTTGTATTTAGGGGCGTAGATCTGATCGGTTTGGGTTAAATCCCAGCTGCAGATTCGTAATAGTGATTTGATGCATCCAACCGCTAAATAAATAGATGAGATTCTTCCTGAGAAATTTCGTCCTGCCGAAAAGCACTATCGAAAGATGACTTAGAAGTTAGAAGCAGGCCCCCGGAGGTCCTGACAGGAAGTGCTGATGTGTATTAATTTGTAGAACTAACGATAAAAGCCGGATGACAGACTAGCATTCATCGTCGCCTCCTCTAGCTCTATCTCAGATTATTCCTCGTATTCTGTATTTCTGTTCTCGACCTAGGGATGAACTCATCTTAAACCCTTTCTTTTGGCTGTTCGTCCCCCTCGAGGCCTCCAAACTTAACGATTCAGCTATAGTGGCGAATACAGCAAACACGAACAGATTGGCGATCCTCACGTTGCCATTTCCCCGAATCATTAGAACCCATTTCCGAACCGAACTTTTGAGCTAGCTCTACCGGAAAAACGGTTTTGTGGACCGGTTCCTGAGGCATTACAACGGTTTCAACACTGCAAGAATTGTATCATCAATAATTCGGACTCAATCATAAGCAAAGCGGGCGAGGTCTCATCGGTCGTCGGTGCCCAAACCAGCTGTAAGAGGATGATTAGCAGAGGTCGAGTACTTGCGAAGAGATTGCAACATACTGATAAACTTGTAAGTCAGCCCCGAACACACTACTCTCCAATGAACTGATCGTGAATCTTATGTCCTAGATCTAGACGAAAACGAACACTATCAGAATCTCGAGTAATTGCATAACGGACGTGCTTGACAGAAAACACAAGAAGGAAATATTCATCATGGCAGTCTCGCAAGCACAAAAGGATATCCTATCTCCCTTCCAACAACTCCTCAATCAGCCCTCAGGACAGAGCGCAGTGCTCTGACTGGGGAAACAAGTCAAACTCTGGGTTGTGATTGGCCAAGATAATTCCCAAATTGCCTTTGCTATCCATTAGGAAGCTGTCGCAAATAGTCATAGCAACCAGCTGTTGACACGTATACGCAGTGGTGAGTGGAAAACTCGTCTATTGTCTAGTCTGTCTACCTAAGTCTAAAGTTTAAAGAGAGAAAAGGAGAAAGTTAATAAGGACACGAAGTCCACAATGCTATACTAGAAATGGCAACCCACGTAACAGCGAAGCAGTCACATAATGCCGGCCGATGATCTCGGGTGAAAGCCCATTATCTCCGTCAACACCAGCCTGACAAATGCAGGCACCAATGGGCCGTTCGGAACATTCTTGGGCATAAAAATCAAATTATATAGATCGGCATATGTATCCACGCAGTCTCGAAGAAGCCTGCTGACTGAAGGTTGAGGAACTCCAGAATTTGCATAGCAATAATTGAGATTCTCAAGTAATCCGGTTCAAGGCTCGGGTTGAAAACCTAGCTCACAGCTGAGATTGTGCTGTTCCTATCGATTGAGATTCTAGTGCTGAGGATCCTGGAGCTTCTCTAGCTGGATACTCCACCAAACGACGTCAACGATTTTTCGGACTCGTGAGTCGGATAGCGAAAGTACTCCCGTGACGCTGACTATGGTGATATGTGCACAATCATACACCTCTACCCTCAACCGTAACTCACTCTGCACCTACGTCCAACCCTCACTACTATCACGACAACATGCCCTTATTAAACCCACGATCACCTCCCTAGAAAAACACCAGCACAATATCCCACCACCACTGAGCCGCGCCCGCAGCTCCGATCATCAGGAAGACGCCCAAACTTCCTACCACCCGCTATCATCCGTAGGGAACAGCTGGCCTCAGCCGCTTCCCCTCAGCTCACTCGAAGCACGAGCTCGGCGGCTTTTTCCTTGCCACCAAGCGCTCCGCCCGCCGTCCAGGCACCGCCACCGGCCGTACCGCAACCGCCCTCGACTGGGCGTCGAGCAGAGGGTAACAAGCTCGTGGGCCAACGCAAAGGCCGATAAAGACCTGATGGGAAAACCAAAAGGAACAGGAAGCAACAGGAAGATAATTATAGAAGACTTGCGTGAAAGACACGCCTAAAAAAACCAAAAGCGAAAGCGTAGAATTATCCATAAGTCGACAAAACCCCTGCACGATGATGACGCCGCATGCAACGCTGACGCCAGTGTCAAGAGGCACCTTTTCTTCATTATATGGTCGGCAGATCTTACCATCCAGGTTACCCTTTGCGCTCGCTTCGCGCGCATGGGAAGGCAACCACATTTCGACTATTGGCTTACATTGCGTTAGCAATGTATTTCATATACATTCTGGGGTGTTCCCGCCCTTACCCATACTAAACAGGCAGCAGCTACTGCCTGTGTCGGGCTTGGGATCTGGGCCTTTCGCTGACCATGACAGGACCAGCAGCGATTATCTACCATGCAGGGCAGCGTTTATCGCTTTCCAGACGGTGTTGATAATATGTTGACTTGAAACGCCGCTTCTGACAAGTGGGTTGGCTGGCTACCAATACTTACCGCCGTTGCGACATATGACTTCTAGTCCTCCTCGTACGTATAAGGTCGTGGAATAGTAGTATTGGTGTGAGCGTAAGATGATATCCCTTATACCCTCTGTCTTGTGAATTTGTTACAGTGTTACAAGTCATTTCCAAAATATGATCATCAGGTGACCAACGTCTGATTGGCCGAACAAACTGCAGGTACGAGTGCAAATCAATGAAATTGATAGTGTAGTAGTATTGCCCTCACACCAAACGCACTTGTATCCCATCCTTTCTTACCAAAGATGCATCATGCATGTTCCACAGCGCAGGTACCATTACCACCTAATATACAACTTATAGTATCCTGATGCTGTACCACCACGTGCACTCTAGCACAATGTGCCCATTCTCAAAATTGCTGTTAGAACGACACCTGAATTTTCGAACCCAGCAAGATCTTACAACATCCAAATATTCATTACGGCCTATATCCACGGGTATCACAATACACAAATTAACCCGCAATTCACATCCATCCTTTTATACGTTCCAAACATAATACATACGCTCATGAGAAACAACACCGCAACAAAAGAAAAACAAGAGGAACCAGCCCCATCCGCCCAACCAGCTACCCACTTTCGATGTCTAATACCCCCACGGCCACCAAGGCTTCCCCTTTGGAGGATCGTCTTTTGGCGAGTGGTAGTAAGGCTCTGTCTTCCCTTTATAGTGTTCTTTGGATGGCGTGTAGTGGTGAGATTTAGGCTTGGATTCATGTTTCCTACTAACTTTTAGTATACTATGGGGTAGCTCGAGAAAGGTGGTGGACTTACTTATGGCCGTCGGTGGGCGTCGGAGCTGGAGGAGTGCCTGTACCGACTGCAAACATGACCCCAGTCGGGCGGTATACATTGCCCAGGTGTCCAGTTGAGGCGGCTAGGAAAACGCCCCCAGTATTACCGGCAGGCTTATTAAGGTCTCCAGTTTGGTACGCGCCCGTGTCCGGATCGATATACATGGGGTACACGCCCTCATCCTTGTTGGGACATAGCGTTGGAAAGCTGGCTGGAGCGGGCTTGTCGTGATTGACGACGGGATTGTTTGGCTTTTTAGGGTGCTCGTAGGTGGCACCGCCGGTGGGCGCGGGATACATCGGCTGGTTTTGCTCGCGTTTGGGCAAGAGGTTGTAGATATGACCAGTAGGCGCGGGATTGTGTGGCTTCTGGTGGTAATCGGGCTTCTTGTGGTGTTTGTGCATCTTGGGCTGCTTGTGGTTTGGCGGAGGGGCACCGCCAGTTTCTAGGGGATAGGGAGCTCCCGATTGCACGTTGGTAGGATACTTATGGCCCGGTGGATAAACGCCGGAATCAGGCTTTGGATTCATCTTAGGAAAGTTGGAATAATCGTCTGGTATCGCTCGTGCTGCCGCGGTGGCAGAGAGTGCGGCAACCGGGAGGACAAAGCGAATGAAATGCATCTTTGTGTGGCGAGGAAGTGTCGTGAAGATGGGATCACAAGGCGGGAATAAGAGCCTTTTATGAGGATATGGAGAGCGTGGAGGCAGTTGTGGCCGTGGTGAACTGTATGCATCCAGAGCCTGATCGCTTCAAACTTGCTCCGGATCTCGCGGCATACAGAAAAAGATATTCAAAGCGTAAATAGCTCCACACCGCGAAGTTTCCGAACACACGTTCTGGCGATCTTCGACATGCATTTGTCCCACAAGATAACGCCATGGGTCATTATACTTCAGGCCTCATTGGATTGCTCAGGGATAGCCTTTTAGAGGACCTTTGAATGGTTATTTTGAACAAATTCTAGCGTGATGCAAATGAACCAAAAGAATCCTTGAAATATGATCTATATTACTTTACTGTCTCTTTCCGGCCATTTTGCGGTCCTTTTGTAGTCCCCTAAGTCACTTTCGAGCATATGTAAAGTTTTTCGCAGAAGACAACAGAAGGACCATCATCAAAAAGACCGTCAAAAGGACAGCCCCGAACGACCCTGTTCTGAAAATATGCATCAGTAGAGACGTCGATCAGAGCACGTTATAGATGACTGAGCATGTGCGGTAATCACTGGTTACAATTGTCCAGAGGGAACCAGGGACATGCAAGGCCGAACGTACACACAGCTCGAGTGATGTTTCGCGTTGATTGGATTTAGTAGCGCAGTGACGCACAGTACCCAATATCTAGCCACCGTCGGCGAGATTAGCCGTTCGCGAGTCGGCAAGCCTCGCCGATGCACGTGGGTGGGTATATACTCGACGAGGCCGGTCTGCTCAGGGTATGCCAATGTGTTCATGAACGCTAGAAAATATATCCTGTAAAAACAAAAAGTGGGATTGAGTGATTTACTAGGGTGTCGGTTGGGATTATACTATACTGTGGGGGGACCCGGACAGAGTGGATCGGGAGACTGGGGGAGAAAACCTGGGTTTAAACGTCGAGTTACACCGTTGGGGAAAAGGTCTATAATTCGATTTTCCGAGAAGACTCTCGCGAGGTCTCGTCGAAAATGGTCGGGATTAGATATGCGACTCTGGGTATTCGATGTCACAGTTCTCTTTGTTTACACTCATAAACATCACAGCGAGACGGTACGTCATTCCTTTGAGAATTGGAAATTTGTGCTAACCCGAAGCTAAGAGGCAAAATGAATCATTTTGAAGCGATAAATAAGGAGGTAAAATGGCCGCTTTTGATGTCGAATCAGAGGATACGCTAGCTGCAGGGCTGCGGTAGGTACATACCCCAGCCGTTGAATGAGTACTCTAGTGTCTCTCACACCAGAGCTTTAGCAAAAGTTGATCACAACACTGGTCCCCCAATTGCAAGTTAGCTCCGCAACTTCCGGTGCCGCAGTGACTAAACTATCCCTAACCAGTTACTGTACTCCTTATCTCAACCCTTGTGAGTTGTCTGACTGCAAAGCTGCGAATCTGGATTTAGAGCACGATTTCCTATTCCCAAATGGAATATTGCCTCGCTGTGATCTCAATGGAAACAAAACTTTCGGCTTAGGATATTGAACCCCAGTTAGTTTTGTTGCTGATTCGCGTGCATGTGGGCCTCCGATCTGTCCGGTTATCTCCGATTTTCCTGCTTCGACGTTGCGGAGCCGATAGGAAGCTTTGACAACGCCCCTTAGAACTTCCTTTAGCAGCATCTATACCGTGGAACACAAAACCAGTGCATTATCGACTGGCGGCTGTAGGTGCACGTGGGTAAGGCAGCTGGAGAAACAAGCTTCAAGCCACCCGCCCCCTGCATTCACTACCCCACCCAAAGTCGCTCGGCCAAAGGTCACGAACCCCCGTGCAACATTCCCGAAGCCGCCTTTCATGATCGTTGATACATCTATTTCTACTCCCACCCCCAATCGCTCCCCAGCCTCAAAACCAGGACATTAGGTAGGTTGACCGCTACGAACAGCTGCAGGTGTAGGCTGCATGGCGTCATCTGGCCACATATTACTCCCATTTCCACCTTTGGAAATATTCAGCGCTAGTTTACGGCTAGCTGTCGCTTGTGGCCTCGTCAATTTACCCTAAATGGCCAGCCTCGTCGATGTAGCCATTAGCGGCTTACCGGTGAATGCAAACCAATGAAACCAGACCCTCACTGGGCCAGTGAAGATGCGTAGATATAGGAAGTCCTTATGATACAAAGAATTAGCAGAGAAATGCGTTGGTAGCATTCGATGATGAAAGCGGGGTCTTTATCCGGAGTTAATGTTGATTAGTCGTTAAGGTTTGCTGCCGAAGTGCCCACAAATGATTTGGTAAAATTCTACCAAACTTGTGGAATTTCACCGCCAGCTGCAAAACTTGTATATACTTCCCTTTGAATTGTAAATCGGGATGACTATGGATTGCGGAGCTCGGTCGTATTCGCGACCTTGTATTGGCTTATTCCAACTTCCTCCTGCTGTAACGAGCACGATACTTGGACGTAGCGTATCACAAAGCACCCGTATGGTAGGTAAACCAACGCTTTTTCGAAGGCTCTGGGGCCGAAATTTCTTCGCTACATAGCACTTCAACGGCTGGGTTTGCCTCCGACTAACCTTCTCCTTGCTCAGAACCCGTTCCCGCCTATGCCTCATCCTTGGAATTGTATACGTACAGATCCAATATGACGGTACTTCATGGAAGAAGCTGTTGATATGGGAAAACCCTCAAAGAACCCCTGAAAAGCTGTGCAAAGATAAAGAGCTTCTGATGAAGATTAACCCCCGACAGGTATTAAACACGCCACCTTCGAACCGAGCTCTAAGTGATAAGCGTTTTGCCGGCGAATCGTATGTGGGACAACCATAACTCTGAGTACCACGGTTTCCAACCGCAAGCTGGAGGTTGTGGTTACGGAGGACTGCAGTCTGCTGGCAATCGAAGCCTCTGAAACTGTTCGGTCCATGCATTTGGAAAGTAGATGTTATCCTGTTGATCGCCCCTGTGTTTGGTTTAGGTTGGACGGCACTGTCCAGATTTCAGTGATGGAATTGTTACAATACATTAGCCAATAGCTATCTCGCATCTACATTACTCACCTAAGAATTCCTTTTCTAACTTAAAATACCTCTGATAATGGTATATATGTGTCCTCACCTTCGGGTAGTCTGTTTGACGAACTCTTTTTTCTTTTCTTCGGTGGCCTAACCAAACGGGCAGTAAATCTCTCCGCCATCCCGATAAAGAACCGGTGGCATTTTGTCGTCCAGGTGTGCCTGCACCGCACCATCCAAAGTCTCCGGAATCAACCGTGCAGCATCAAAGTCCCAGTTGCATAGAAAGACGCACTCATCAGCGGCAAACAGTACCACTTTCTCATGTGGACCCTCAAGGTAGTCATACTGATCTAGGTTATGTAGGCCAAATTCTAGATCTTGCTCTATGAGTCTCGTGAAATACTGTACCGAACTCAATGGTTCGGTCACAGAAGGCCATGTCATCTGTTAATCTTCAGCAGTTTCTCCAAAAATTATCCGCCACACATCAGATAATAACTAGTTTTGTACTAATTCCGTTAACCAAGAGCTGTCACACCAGGGGCCCGTACGAAACATTACGCTTAGCACAGTAATCGTGCCTAGGGCTACTCGCGGTCGGGGGTTTTCATTCTATAGGCCCGACGGTGGTTAGTGTGGTGCCGGAGTTTGAACTTGTCGATGTTTCGCTATGAATGTGGGTATGGTATTGAGTCGTAAGACTTTATGAAGGGATGAGGAGTAACCCAAATCTAGATTTATAGCTTGCTTCACTAAGCTAAGATCCATACGAAGTGTGACCTCACGCGAGTCTCGTCGCGTCTCCCATGGCCCGTATTACGAGTAAGTAACTACTCTACTGTCAAGGAAAATGATCTATATATCCAACTTTATGATCGCCCTTATCCTCACAGAGTTCTCTAATATCCGTGTCCTTATGAGATGTCATAGACCCACTGCCTGCACCGATTACTGCATTGTGCGACCGAGTATTGAGTAAAGATCTCATTGTCCCCAAAATCATGCAACCGACTGTGCGCAGAATACCACACCGCGTCAAATGTTCATGCTAAATGGAACAGGACACAGTTTAACGGTCTCCTCCAGCCATACATCAAGTTATATAGCTTCCGCGCAGCGGGAAAAAAAGCGTCTTATGGGGGCTAGAAACTCAAAGTATATACATGAAAGAGACAGTAAATGCTGTTAGACAACCTCGACAGTCATCATTTTTAAGTGACCCCCAAAAAACACCATTCCTAAATCATGCTCATAGGACAATTCCATATACCCTATCAACTTCCATCCCCCTATTGTTGCCCGCTACGAGCGTACATATAGTTACCGCACTGGGAAAGTCATGATCAGCTACAGTAGACAGTTCGAATAGATAGTACCACACTTACACCCAAACTACCTCTCCCCTTGCTCAGCGCCTATTATTCCGCCGTCCCCATTAGCGCTGCTTCCAGTGTGTCCACCATTCGGAACCAATCAACAGCATTGACAGTATGGACTGCAAAAAGACAATGACACCCAAATTGATTCCCTAAACTTAATAAGCATGTTGCAGATGAATCGTAACTTGTCATTGTGCGCTTACAACTTCCTTCCAGTCGACGACCAGACGCACACCAACTCCCACAGTATCTCCAGCGCCGACTTCTTTCGTATTCGAGATATCCATTACGGCCACCCCACCGATGACAAACCTTCCTAACAAGTTCGCAGCTTCAGATGCGCCATTTCCGCTCAGGTTTCCCCAGACGACCCCCTCACTGTACAATACCATCGAGTGATTCGCGGTTCTGTCATGGCCTGCGGTTTCCAGAGCGATAGAAGCCGCCAGAACTGATGCAATCGAGTCGGGGAACCGGTGTAAGGGGTTGTTCGGGTTAATATTTTGCATCTTTGAAACATCGACAGTGCAATTATAAAATTTCCCCTCCGCTGTCTCTTGAAAGTATGCAGCGTAGATACGAGCACATCGACTCCCACATGGGTAACGTTGGTTTTCGGTTATGGGATATGCCCATGTACTATTGTCGATTCAAGTTAGTAAACTCCAGAATAGTAGATCTCATGGCAAGACTTGCGTTCCATTTCCTTCATATGTCTGCTAGTCGTTAGTATCCCAGGGGGTTCTATACGGTAATCTAAAAGAGATAACCCACATCTAGCCAACTGATATCGACTGTTGAGCTCGGACCCGTCCGAACCGAGAGCGTCTGATTTTTGCCTTGCAACATCGGAAATGATTTGCAGCTGGGCTTCACCGAGATGTAACGGCTTGTCCTGAACGCCAAAGGGAGATCAGAGTCAAGGTTGAAGTCTCGAAACTGAGCGTGCGGCACCACGTCAGTATGTCTTTATACGGTGCTTCTAAGTAACGATCCATGAAGGGCATACATGATATTCCCAGTTGGGATAGTTGTGGTCTGACTGTTCGACTGCAAACTTGGTAGGGTTAAAAACTGAACTATTAGGATTCTGAGTACCCAAACTGATGCCAACTACAAAACAGGCTGTGTCAGTCGCATACAGGCAATGAGGTATAACGAACCTAAGGGGCGTAAGACTAAAGAAAATGGAAACAACGTTCACCGTATGTATGAGCTACCGCCCATCTCTCGTTTTCTGTAGTGACAAAGTCCGAAATGTTCACAGATAACTCATCGGTCTCAAATATGTCGGCATGAAGATAGTCTGCATTCAAGGGGCGGAAATCTTCCATTGAAGTTATGTTAACGACGCGATTTGACGCAATCTGAACTGTGTCGCTTGACTCATGGGAATATGCTAAACCCAAGACCACGATAGCCACATTCGCAGCCTTTGGTAGTCAGTTTCACTCCCATACAATAAGAGTTGACGTTTGGAATATCACCTACCACACCGATTGCTACCCAAACCAAGAGGCAGGCAAAACGTAATGCTCCGATACTCCCAGCCTGAGTCACGAGTACTCTGAGCGAGAGCAAGTGGCTGCCGAGTAACTTTTTTGTGAAAAGTTTACCATCCTCACGAAGACCTCTAACCGCTAACTGCTTTAATGAAGGCTGTTCCACCGGTCATCAAACAAATCGATAAACTAGGGTGAAGAGTTGGCTGGACCATGACTTACCACAAAATTCAACGACAACATCAAGAGTGCTCCTTGAATAAGTACGTTGAACCATCTTTTGTCTTCGGATTTGGTAACACCTTTCCTCTCATAGTACCACAGGATGAGGAAGATTGCCATGCTGGCAGCAACAGTAAGAATCCATCTCAGGGCCTCTCCAAATGCTGGCTTGTCACAAGTACAAGTGTCACTTGAGCTAGTGTCCCTCAGGTCAGCAGTGGGGAGGCTGCAGGTTTTGCACGCTTCAGCTGGTTGAGACAATACTACCATTGCTAAATAATGCGCTTCGAAGTCGACTATGGAGTTTGCAAGTGTTGCTGTGGAAGGCTCGCTTGGTTATTGGCGACGTGCTCAATCCTACCTGGCGGCGAAGACATTACATATATATATATTGCTTCAGTATACGACATGTATCTATCAGGAGGGTCTCAAAGCATAGAGGCTCTGCGGCTGTTTTACTTGTTTGGATAAACAGCAGATACAAAGTGCCGCCTGAGACAGGGCTAGGCCTAGGATGTCTCCGTGTACTAGTGTGCGGAGGAAAATGCAAAACATTACAGTTACACGGGGATCATTTTAGTTGTTGTCACCGGGATCACGCTCCCCAAATTCCTTTTTCTAATTTCTGACCGTGAATTCGGACCACATTGTAGGGTCCTTTAGATCAATTCCCATCTACCCCGCGGTCCCACCCGAGAATTGTCTTAAACAGCTCGCTAGTTATGTTCTACCCATAAAGACATCAATTCGTTTGCATAACCCTTTAACATTACAAATTACTATTAAAAGTAAAGTTAGGTTTGTGTACTCCCAAGACCACCAGCCCGAGCGTGGCTAGCAAGTACCCAAGAGAAGTACTCCATTAGAAGAACAAAACCCCGAGCTTCAAACCGACCCGCTTCCATAAACATACATGTTCATGACCCTACACAACCAACCAATCCCGGAAGTCATTTGCCTCTGCTGTTTATAGTCTTCAGCCGCTGCGAGCAACGCGGGATCCTTGTCACCATTGTCCGCCCTGATATACGAGCCCGCTGTTACATAATGAATGTGTCAAACGGAAGAGCTCACAGAACTGTCGGCTGTATCCCGAGAACGGTAACATAGCTCCTCTAGTAGCTCCTCTAGTGCGTTCTGTCAACCCCTAGCTAGGTTCCAACTATAGTTGGGGACTCCTTAAACCGGAGGGTTTTGAGCCTCAACTGCAGATGCTATCAGCCACACAAAAAAAAACTTTTTATAATTTTCTCTTTATGGATCGCTTCATTGGGATCTGCTCTACAATTTTATGAGCTTATTTTATTTTTCCTGATGTTGGTTGTGGTGCTGATGAATTTCAAGAATTTGGACTTTTGTATGTAGCAGAAAAAAAGTCCCCCATACAAAAAGATTCATAAGGTTAAAATTTGCCAAAAACAGACAAATTTGAGGCTCAAAGTAGACATCTTGGCGGCTAAGACGGTCACTTGGCACATGTTTTTCCTTATTAATTCCCATTAATTAATAATTATGATTAATTATTACTGTGTTGGGGAATTTTATGACTCTGATCCAAATGTCCCTTCATAGACAGGGTCGATGGGAGCTAGGAAACTGAAGTCGTTTATCATTTGAGAGCTGCAACCAAGGCCGAGGGGTAACTCCTACCCCGCTGCCATTCTGGTCAGGCAGCCTATCCCGCATGGGCTCGCACTCGAATCCCAGCGTTGGATTAATGGCTTGATCTCGGCGACAAATCCTTCAGTGGTCTAACGCTGTGCTTCTGCGGCATATTTAGGCGCTTCAAACTCATCTTTGAGGGTTCGAACCGACCAAGACATGCCGAATCACATCTCACAAATTCATAGCTTCCAAGAATGTGCGTTACCTTAGCGGAAAGCGATTACCGAGCATGGAGTACGAGTACATCAATGAACCTGTATTGACACAAAATCCTTTACATCCCTCTGTCTGGCGAGCTGACCATGTTCAAATGTTTCACAGCTATTTGCTATTAGTTTCTGGCATATCTCTTCAATGAATATTACTCTTTCGAAGCATTCGCTTGTCGCGTGCACTCAAAATTCGTCCAGGGTTTTTGTTTTTCGACTAGCCATGAATTTAATTTTTATTGTGTAACCATCATCGGGTAGAGCCCGATTTCGTCTGCCGAGATTTGCATCTCAGCCCAATGGCAAAGGAATCGGGGGCTGCTTAGGACTTGTTGGCTTGTTGGTTGGCTGGTATCCAATCTTCGAACTACCATTTACTACCCTTCTCCTTATGCACCTCATTCCCAATCAAAACTCAGTCTCCGACCATCCCGTGGTCAAATGTCACCTTCACTCCCCTGTTTACCTGAATCTTCAAACTCCATGTCGGGTATCTCACCCACCTTCTTGCCGGTCTTCTCCTCACCTCTCTTTGGCCTCGATATTCTTATCCGGTTTCTCTGAGATTATTGGTGCTGCTTTTGGAATTTATGCCTTTTGCGACCCCTATTCATAGATCAAGAATCCGGCCCGCTTCACCTCCTGGCATTCTCCACTCATGAATAGGGTACCTAGACCTTGGGTGGCGCGGATCTACTTCCAACAGTCGATCCTCGCTTTCAATCACTCTGATCTGGTAGTCTAGAACCTACTTTTAGCAACTCGCAGACAGTAAACCGCTTACATTTCATGAAATGAACATAACAAATGTGTAATCTGCGCGATTTGGAGCATAGGAAAATGCGTCGAAAATGCGTAAACACGTGTCATACGTATGCTAATGGGGGTATTCATTCTAGTTGAGATATTGCTGACCTAGTGAAAGGTTTAGGATAGCACAATAACCAATATCCGCTTCCATATCCCCGGTGCTCTTTGGAGCAAGCCTTGAGCGAACCGAAATCTATCCTTGCCAGCATAGGTGCGGCGAATTGCGAAGCGGGTTTACCAGGAAAGAGTGATATATGCAATATGCACGTATTTATCGGTTCTGGATGTTCTGTCCTATTGCCCGCATGCATATTATATTGTGTGATGTTTGTTTGCTTTGTGCGGTATGCTGCACCGTTTATACTAGGGCTCCCTGGTTGGGGTAGAGTAGTGGTACGCCGTTTACTGCAGTTTGCTGGTCGCTATCGATGAATCCTAATGTCCGAGAAATTTCAAACGACAAGATATGTAGCAATCAGTATCAGCTTTGCAGATATATACTCAGTACACATGCGGTGTCAGAGGAGTGCCTCTTCATAGACCAGAAAGCGGGTTTTCATAAACTAGCGCCCAAACCCAGCATCGGCGAAAGCCCATTGCTGTTGCATATATGGATTGCCGCCCTTTGTAAGGCTTATGGACTGATGGAGTTCATGATATCATCGGGCTAACGACTCAGCTGGAGATGCCAGTTGAGTGCGCATGCATGCGTACAAGGCATACTCTGAATGCCGTATATAAGAGCATACAAGCTCCCACGTAGATAGACTCTATTAAGAAACTAAGCTTCTCTATCTCACTATTGTAACAATTGCAATGATATTGTCAGTCGGGTGATGTTATATGATCCAAATGAACCCTCTAGTGGTTATGGCAATTTAACTGTCATTCCATGGTTTGGCACTCTTTCGACATCACCACTACCCAACTTCTCGCAGCCTTCAAATATCTGAACCCTGGTTTTGCTGGCAGCCAGATCCATGAGAATGCTTTGTGAATGTTTTGCTGCTCCGCATGCGACTTGTAACAGATTTTTTGCAGTGCCCCCTATAAGATAGAGTCATCTCGAACAGTCGTTGTTGTTTATTCATACTGTATCTACTCTAGCTAGAGTATGACAGGACCCTCATCCCCTCCGCCTCCGGGCGAGCCGGTTAGGTGGCGAAGCTCCCACCCGCTACCCTCCGTCCCCGCTGATAAAGAAATAGTAAAAGAGAAAAGGAATGAGAAAAGAAAGACACCGCCGACCTCACCCAGGCGGGAACTTCCCAACGTCCGTGGCCGCAAGGAAGTCCATCACCGCCTTGTCACATATCTCCATGGAAAATAGCTCAGATATCTGCACCTTCCGACACCTGCCCGCTTTCCAGCCCGTTGCCTTCCCTACCTCCTTCCAGAGCTCCCGCTGCTAGTATTTCCACCGGCTGCAGTGACGGAGGAGATGATATCGAACAGTCTCGGATATACATTAAGCTCCTGAAATCACCATCTCCCGAGCCACAAACAGCCATGACCAACTTCTTTTCCCCAATCGGAAGCAACACTACCTCCGCCTGGGAGCGGCGCTTCGATCAAAAAATATCTTCCATCATTCTCCAGGGTGTCGAGTTCATTCGTTCCCTACCTAACAACGATATCAAGTCACTCACGGTTATCTATGCGGACCAAGTGATGTTCAAGCGGGTCGATTCGTTAGTGAAGGAGATGCAAGACCGTCACAATTGGAACAAAGATATTTATTTGGATACCAGTGGTATCAAGGAGGTGCTTCTTCGGGAGCTGGAGGTGTCTTTCATGGCAGTGAGGAAGAGGCCGGTTGTGAGTGTGGCGCAATTAGTGAGGGAGGAGTTTGTTGGAGCGAGCACTTAAGTAAGTATGTAGCTAACATAGATGATGTGGCAAGAACCAGGTCCGCGGGCGGACTTGTAATTTACAGACCGGACGAGCTTGAAGAATGGGCAGATACAAGTATGCATCTTAAGTCAAGTCTGGGTGATGCCTGTCCTTCGCCACTGCCGATTTGACTCTACAAAGGAATAATCGCCTGTCACAAGCAACCTCGATATTTTCGGTGGGTTCGCGTAACTTTCTAGCGGACGGACCTTTCAATTTGCAATAGTTCATGATTATGAGTAATCCAGGGATCATAATGAGGACATCTAACCCCAGGAGAGTTCATAACAGGCTGGATGAAACGACAAGATCAAACACTTCTCGAATCATACCTTCCCCTAACTTGAACGGCCTTTTCTTTGAACTGGCCTCCAACTTATTCCGTCCAGCTGTACCCTCCATAAACCACACTAACGACCTTTCATATCCCACCTTCAACTTAAACCACCACTCTCCGCGTTCCACCGCTACAATAAAATCTCTTATATCCTCACAACCACCAAAAATACAATACACAGCATACTCACTCACATCCATTCGCCTTCAAACTACAATATGGCCGAAGTCCCCTAGACAACCTGCGAATACTGCAACAAGTCCATCCCCCGTACCGACGGGTAGCGCGCATAGCATAAGAACACGAGTTCATGCTCTGTGACTCTCTTAGCTATCGGCGTCCAGAAACTGCCAACGCAGTCGGATATTCCCGCATCGTCGACGAAACCCATCTGGGGCATTTCGTACTCGCGTGTGGGGGTATCAAGCATAAGCTGGAGGGTGTGAAGCTGCTGCTTTCTGGGAGGTAAGGAAGTGATGGTGGATGGGGGAAGTAAGATAGGGGAATGTGACTTTAGGGATTTCTGGGGTGATATCAAAGGGCCAAAATATGTGACTTATGAGATCTCTGAGGTGGTGGTGAGTACTATTGTACGTAGTCTTAATAAGTGCCTTTGGTAGATGTTACTGGGAGAGACAAAGCAATCCTGAAGGCAATACAGCAGTCTGAAGTCCATTCAGCACGTCAGAACTATTCAGCTGTTACGGAAGGTCTGTCAGGTGAAATTACGCACCATCACTCTCTGTCAAAGTGTCAGCTCCGCACTGTTAACTGCAGTCCCCTCAACAGATTGCAAGTTCCGCCCTCAAAATATCTGGGACGATACCCCCTCGCATCCTACTCGGAAGCCACCGAGCAATTCAGTGCAGGCGTAATAATCAAACTTCAAAGCCTGAGCTAGGTTCATAAATTGTCACTGTATATCTAGATAGGTGTTATTCGGGTGGCTCGAGACCTGCAAGCTGCTAAACAAATTCCGATACCGTCAACACCCCGATTTTTGTCTAAGACGAACATAAAGTCAGCTGGAAGAAATGAAATGCAAGCACAAAATTAGACTGCTTCTGCCCCTAACTTCTTACGATAGCGAGTATTTCGTTTTACAATACCCCAAACCTCACCTGTACTTAGCCATGCAGCAGACAATTAGTTAGCATGTGGGTCTATACAATATCACACTCAACCCCTCGGCAGCAAGAATATACAGTCCGCTAGCAAGATAGAATGTATCCCGCAGTACTAAGTTACCAAATACCATTGTCTTTTAGAACGGTTCATCTATCTGCTCTCCCACCCTCCAAACGGTATTCTAAACATGTTCGAGCTCTTAATCGGCATTCGCTACTGGTACTTGGATGTGTATGTCTGGCCCACTGGGGAAACACACACGAACGTACGACCACAGCTCATTCCCTCCTTCGCCTCAATTATCCGGCACGATTAGATACTTAAGTACGTATACCTCAAATATCACTGTCCCTCTCTTTAATCTATTAGTTACAAACGTCAAGACACAGTCCAACAACTGTCATGTAGAAAGCCCTGATTCGGGATCACTCGATGTCATTGCTTCCAGAATTGAGACAGGTAGAATAGGTTAATTGTGGAATATCTACCCTATCCCAAGCCCACCCTTCGTGACATCTAGGTAGGGGTGAGGGGAAAAAAAGGAGGATACAACACTCGGCGAAAACCCAACTTGAATGTAAATATATGTTCCACATCATCCCTTTCCCGCGAAAAGATGCGAAGAACTCCCATTTATTTCCCGCAGCTCCTCTCAGAAAAAAAAAAATAAGCCTAGAGAAGAACACAAGAGCCTGAAAAAAAGAATCACAAAAAGCACAAGACCCCAAGACACCCGTTAAGTTTTTTCCCTGCAGTGGTGACGCTGTGATTTTGCTTCGTTTATTTCTTCTTAGCCGCGGCCTCCTCCTCCTTAGCCTTCTGTCTCTTCTCCCTCTTGCCCTGGTTCCTCTTATCCGCGCGAGCGAGTCTGAGAGTCCTGAAAGCATCCTGCTCCTTCTCCGAAGCCTCAATCGTGCGCTCCTGCACGGTGCCCTTTCCGGGGACGGGGTCGATCTTAAAGAGGGAGCTGACGGAGAGGACCTGCTGGGCCTCCTTGATCTCCTCAGCCGAGGCGTCACCTTTCTTAGGAGTCTTGGCTTTGCGCGGGAACAAGATGAGCTTGCTCTTGTACTCGTTCAGGCGGGCGACGTTTTGTTGGAGCGACTCGACAGAGGTGTTCTGACGGCGGTGGTCGACGGGGATACCGATGGTCAACGCGAGCTTGCGGGGGATCTTGGCCTCCTGTGGATGTGTGAGCAGGATGTTTGGGGGAGTGAGGGAAGGAGGTAATGAACCTTCAGCTCCTCAAGGGTGAAACCACGGCCGGCACGGACACGACGATTGTACTTGATGGAGGGGCATCGGACGATGGGGCGAAGGAGGTCGATGGGACGGGGAGCAACGGTGGCGGCCTTGGAGATACGGGCCTGGCGACGACGAAGTTTACGACCGGGCTGGTCGAAGTGTGTCCGCACGCGACGCTGCCATTGCTTGCGGAAGTGGTTGTTGGGAAGTTGCTGAGAACCGACTTCGTCAGCGGCTAAGTTAAACCACCACAACCACCAACCCGCTATTCCCATTTCCTCTCCATAGCCATAAATTCCTCCACATCCCAGGGGTTTCAACGTACTTGGTTGTGCTTGATCGCCATTGCTTCCTTCGCAGTTCCTTACGTATACTTCTACCAGCGCCGTCCAAGCGAGTTAGCTATCATCCTTCGTCCGAGCTATAACCGAGACAAGAAAGCACGATAATAGTTGTTGAATCATCATCGTGAAATTTCTCGAGTAGCAAATTTAACGTACCTGGGCGAAGATGGATGGATGGGCGGGCCTTGTCGTCGTCGTCGGTCGGTCGGGGGGTCGTCGTAAGAATTCTCCCTAGCAGCAACACGATTTGGGAATATCTTTGGCGCACAGTCAGTATTTGTGCGGAGACTAATGGACTGTTAGGGCTACTGCCCTTATCTTATCTCCATCTATTAATTTCTGCTGCATCGCACCAACTAGGATGCATACCACCCAATGGTGGGGTACGCTAGGCTTCCTAAGAATCCGACGTTCTACTCTTGTCTAATATGTTACTCCTATCAGGTCGGGGCGAGACTGCTCTTCCCCCCGTCTCTTCTCTCATCCTGCGCCCCATTGACGTGACTCTTCTCTTTCTATCTCACCTACCTTCTTCACCCCTACTATGCGGCTCTGCGGTGATCGCCGCCTTGGCCAAAAGCTCACCAAACCACAACAACGGCTAAACAAAAGCACCAGCATGCCATCCCTGTTGTCGCTCCCTTGATTCTCCATGGCCAGCACCGTCTGAAAGCACCATGAACCAACCTATAAAGCGTAGCTGGGACTCCCTCTCCTCCTCCGCGGTCGAAAGCACCGTCAGCGTCAGCCTCGAGATCAGGCGTACCAAGGTCCTACCCTCTCCCCTTTCCTCCTTCAACTCCTGCTAACAAACATCTCAGAAACTCCGAGCTCACTCCCCCCCGCCATCCCCGAACACGCTCTACCATCGCACGTTCACTCCGACCAACTTACATGTCAATGTCGACGTCGACGTCGACTCGCCGATGACAGATCTCCCGTCACCGCCACCAGATATTAGTCAGCCGCTGGATCTCGATATGGGCGGGTATGTGTGGGATCAGCCGAAGAAGCCCGAGCAGGAACAAGGGGAGGAGGGAGCGAAGAAGAAGGAAGAGGGGAAGAAGGAAACCTCCACGGGAGCGCATAGATTCAAAATGGGGTATCAGGCTGGCTGCGAAAAGTGTCGGTTGAGGGTACCGGGGCATTATTCACATTTTTAGGGAGAAGGGGGTGATGGAGTGTACTTGTACTTTGGCCAGGGTTTAGGTGTATATTCTTACTATTATTGTTATTGTTTGCTGCTGCTGCGATTTAATCAGCGGAGTTTAGGGTTTTTGGGATCGAAGTTGCTGTTGTAGTTATTGGGGGACGATATAGACGGAGATTTGTATCTTATACCCATGCTGCGGGTTGTTATTGGGGATTACTTAGTAGGTTTCATAGGCTTATGCGAAATACCATCACAGCATTATACGAACGAAAGCTTCATTTAACACGCCGAAAACAAATTTCTTTTTTTTGTATCCCCAACGTCTAGAGACAGTTGACGGTACCTCGCAGTAAATAATCTCCTGATATTTTTTCCCAACCAACCGCAAAAAAAGACAGGGATATCCATTCATTACTTCGCGGCCTTGACCTCGCGTCTCGCCTTGACTGCAGCAGAGAGATTCTTAAGAACCGTCACGGTATCTTCCCAGTTGATGCAAGCATCGGTAATGGAAACACCCTTCTTCAGCCCAGCCTTGCCCTCTGGGGGAACATCCTGGCGACCCTCATTTATGTTGCTCTCGATCATGACTCCGATAATACCCTCCTCGCCATTACGGAGTTGCTCGACGATCGACTCGGCAACGAGCGGTTGGTTCTACGATGCATCATCAGCACCGTCGTGCTAGGGTAGTGTGGGGGTGCATACCTTGTGGTTCTTACTCGAGTTACCATGCGAGCAATCAATCATTATAACCTCTCTCTGTTTCTTCTTCCTCAACGCCTCCTTTGTAGCCTTGACATCCTCAGGGCTATAATTCGGGCCCTTTGCGCCTCCTCTCAAGATCACAAAGCCATGCTCATTTCCTGTGGTCCTGGTGATAGCCGCCAACCCCTGTTTCGTCACACCCATGAAATGGTGTTTATGACTCGCCGAGAGCACCGCGTCAATAGCCACCGCAAGGCTGCCGTCAGTGCCGTTCTTGAAGCCGACAGGGAACGACACGCCGCTCGCGAGCTCACGATGCAGCTGGGATTCTGTTGTTCTGGCACCAATGGCAGCGATAGAAAGACAGTCTGCGAGGAACTGAGGGGAGACGGTGTCCAGCATCTCGCTAGCAATTGGGATTCCCATATTTGTGAGGTCGAGGAAGAGACCTCGCGATACCCGTAGGCCCTTGTTGATCTGGAAGGACTCATCGATGTCAGGGTCGTTGATGAGACCCTTCCAGCCGACAGTGGTGCGCGGCTTCTCGAGGTAGGCGCGCATAATCAGGACAAGGTCGTCGACTTCTGGTGCCAATGCGAGTAGTCGTGACGCATATTCTTTGGCCATTTCAGGGTCGTGGATACTGCATGGTCCAACAATCACGATGAGCTTGTCGCTCTCGCCCGTGAGCACAGCGATGGCCTCTTTGCGGCCGCGGATCACGGTAGCTTTAGAAGCGTCGGTCTACAGTGGGGTTAGTAGGGGTGGAGGAATGGGCAAGGGAGGACGAACAGCGGGGAGCTCGTGCTGCAGCAACGACGGCGAAATGAGCGGGTCTTGTCCAACGACTATCGCGGGGTGTTAGCGGGGGGTGGTATTGAAGATTGTGGGAAGGGAAGCATACCGCGCAAGTCTTCGGATTCGTCGATTACGGGAGTCATGATTGCTTGTTTATGCGGAGTGAGGTTTGTGGATTGCTGGAGGAGAGAATTGAGTTCGAGTGGTAAAAAGTTCTATTGGAGTGTGAGTCAGTCCACCCCCCGCTACAGAAAAACAGGTGTTCGGAAGTTGCCGGTGTCCTGTGTTTGTGGGGTTTGAAAGGCAGATTCTCACATGATCGACAGTGCTGCAAGGTACTGGAAAGCTGCAACTTGCGGCGGGAATTGAGTGATGAAGAGAAGAAGAGGGAGAAGAAAAGAGGACCACGACTTCAGAAAGGGCAGAAGTTATATATGGCAGCCAAACGAATAAGCAACGCTTTCACTCTCCACCAGTTCCCCGCAGGCTGATATGTACGTGCACTCTTCTCTTCACGTACTACTGTACTGTACAGTAACGTGTGCACATCGGTTGGCTGCTGCTAGAACTTCCCAATGCAACCGGCGCTTCCTAGGTTTACAATCCGTAACGAGATCGGCCGGCATTGTGAATTTGAAACATCTCGGCCGCAGAAACAGCATCAAATCGGCTGAGCAATTCGGAAACAGGCAATTCTTCGATCGAGTGTATCTATTTTTTCTCTAGATCTAACGTAAGAAATCTCATGACTAAGGGAACATTTCCTCACTTACTATTCCCCGTGCGCCACGCCCCACCACAGCTTCCCCACTCACTTCCAAACATCATCAAACACACACATATAGCGCCGTCGATCCGCTCCCGCAGATGCGGAAGTGGGGAAACCTCTAAACTTTATAACGACGTCCTACTCTCCCAAAAGGGTGAGAGTTTCTCCGTGAGTTTCTCCGTGCACCGCGTGCTGATTGGCGGAAAATCACTAGTGTACTTGGATAAGTACTTTAGCATCGTTGACGACGCGGACTGAGTCCAAGTCTATAGAGGGAGCAGTATTTCTATGATACTGCAGATGTATGCAGTTTGAATGCTCACTGTTGCCATGCTCCTTAAGCCGCGAGTATACGATATCGCTCGAGAATGCTGCATTAGAGGGAACGGGTGCTTGGGTGGATGTGTAGTGGGAGAGATAGAGAGAGGAAACCCCTCGAGACTATGTACGCTGTGTGTTCATGGGAGGTCAATACGTCACAGGTGCTAGTGCACATATTTATGCAACGCCGGGAGTTGTTTGTTGAGCTGTATTAGAGAACAGTGGCCACAACACACCCAGCGAAAGTCCGTACTCCCATAACCAACTACGTCCACGAATCTAGAACGTGGAAACACATGACTGTGTTGAGGAGTGAGCTGGGAAAGAGATGAAATGTAAATCATCTCACGCATGTGTTGGCTCAGCATGTTTCCAATACCTGCTGTCCAGTCCTACGTGATGATCACTCTAGATCTGGCTGCAGAGATAGATCTGGCAACCTCACTTCACGCATGATCTCAGCCAATCTCTCCACCATCCTACAGGCCACAGTCCATCGCACCTTCACCTCCACCTCTTCCTCTTCCTCCAAGTTTTTCATGTATGAATTGAACCAATTTACACTCCTCCTTCCCATCACACTTCATCACCCGCCCTTCCAACTTTCAATTCACCTCCATTCCACTCTTTTCACCTCCGCCCGTCTCTAGGTGTGGAACATGGCTCGCGGCTCCTCCCGCGTAGCTACCACCGTCTATCAGTCACAACCGCCCACGATGTGCCAACTGTTACACGACATCAACCTCCTATCACCACGCGTCACCTATCATCAATGCACAGCAATCAATCCGATTAACCGTATGCGGAGCACACACCACCTCTGTCCATAGGAGCCAACTCACTTTCTATAGTGCGTCATACCTCTCTCCACCCCGATATAAGCCACCACCCCACTACCATGTTTCCGCAATTCCAAATCACGCACTCCTCAGTTCCCCGCTTTCAGTACGTACATATACCCCGCTACATCGTCGTTTCTAAAGGCTGATGATAAACAGACACAGCAATGGCAGAAACAACAACACCGTACTTCATCCTCCTCTTCGCCATCCTCTACTACCTAATCCAACGTGAGGAACGCATGCGGCCGTGCAAATCCATTCCGAGAGCGCAGACTCCGCCGACACGATTACCGCAGACGCCGCAGCGGATCCACGGACTACAAATGCCTCGGGGGTCAAGGAGGGATGCGGGGGTGCAGACACCGCAGATTATTGGGAGGGCGAGTTCAGTTGGGTGAAGGGGGGCCGTGTATTTACAAGCCGTGTTTTTTTTCCTTCTATATGATACACACATGATATCCAAAAACCAGAAGCAATTCAGAAAGCAAACTCCGCAAAAACAAATGCCCATTTTACTCGCGAACAATGACTGAAGCCAACCCACTCCCGGTACCAATGCACATGGAAATCACACCGACCTTCTCTTCCTGTCTTTCCAGCTCCGGCAGCAACGTTGCAAGCTGTCGTGCTCCCGTAGCTCCCAATGGATGGCCCAATGCGATAGCACCACCCTTGGGGTTCACACGCTCCTCGGGAAGTCCAAGCACACGCATGCAGTAGAGTGCCTGCGATGCGAAAGCCTCGTTGAGTTCCCAGATGCCGACATCACCCACGCTCAGTCCAGCCATCTCGAGGACCTTGGGGATTGCAACAGCGGGGCCAACTCCCATTTCATCTGGCTTCACGCCCGCAACTGCCGTCGCCACGAACTTTCCAATTGGTGTGAACCCCAGTGACTCAGCGATGTCACGGCGCATCATCAATGCAGCCGCTGCACCGTCAGACACCTGACTGGAGTTTCCTGCCGTAGAGCTGCCGGTGTCTTTAAACGCCGGCTTCAGCTTCGCCATGTTCTCGTAGCTAGCGTTGTGGCGGATTCCATCGTCGGCAGAGATGACCTTCCGCGATTCCTCTTGTGTCTCCAGATCGATCCATCTCGTCTCCATGGGAACGATTTCGGCGTCGAAGAGACCCGCCTTCTGTGCCTTACTCGCCTTCTGATGCGACTCAGCCGCAAAGCGGTCTTGGTCCTCACGGGTGACATTATAACGCTCCGCGACGTTCTCGGAGGTGATTCCCATGGGCATGATGCAGTCGAGTGCGTCCTGGTTCGACGAATTCTTCATTTCAGGGGAGAGATCGACAGGGATAGCGCGGGAGCCGTAGTTTCTCGTCATGCTCTCGACTCCTCCACCGATTCCCACGCTGATCATGCCAGTGTTGATGTGTGCGGCGACGTTAGTGATGGCTTGCAGACCCGACGAGCACTGACGGTTAACGGTAGAGAAGGCGGTGGTGTACGGGAAGCCCGCGTGGATCTGTGACATCCGTCCTGCTTTCGCACCGCCGAGCTCTGAGAGCACATTGCCGATTGTCACGTCGTCGATCTTTGCGGGGTCGATTTTGGTCTTGTTGAGGGTGGCTTTGAGGATCTGGCGAACATTGTCAAGTTCCGCGCGGGAGGGGAAGAGGTGACAATACGTACGTGCGCCAATAGCTCCTCGGGGTATGCATCCTTAAATCCTCCCTTCTTTGCGCGGGTCACAGGGGTGCGTAGCGCAGAGACGAAGACGACGTCCGAGGGGTGCTTCTGGAGGATGTTTGCGAGCCCGCGCTTGAAGAGAACCATCTTGTCTTGATCTTGGTGGTCGTGTTTGACGGTTACCCCGGATTCAACAGCAGTGAAGTCGTCGGGATGAGAGTGCGGGAGAGCAGGTATCGGTTTTATAAGTCGCGGACTGCATGATGGCAAACCCGAGCTTCCGGATGGTAGCGGTGTCGGAGGTGAAGAGTTCGGATGTGGAAAGACGTGTCGGATGCCTGACTAACAATCCTGCCACGGATTTTTCCGCCAATCAGAGCCGCCATTGGAACTGCAACAATTGGGCACTGCGGCAAATGAACAAAATTGCGAGGAAGCTCATTCTGCGGTAGTTTTTTTATGTATATAAGAGGTAACCTATGCTATGTATTGTTAACAAGGTGAGAGGTTCCGCATTCACGTCGTCAATTTTTCATCACTCGGCTGCCTAGGAAACTAAGCAACTCCACCCATCAACGGTTTCCTCTAAATACCCAACCACTTCTTAGATCCCATGCTTCACAAAGCCAGCGCTCATCATGAGATAATGCACCCCAGGAGGACATTGGTCTTCAGACTTTGGGAGAAATCGATACCCAACAGTCGATCTCTAGCTCTTGTTTATGGATCGTAGACTTCGGTGGTGATGAGCAAACACGCAAAAAGGCTTTACTGTGACCTAGTAGTAATACAAAAATAAGCACATGTCTATGAAAAACAACTTAGCACAAGTTTGCATCCAGATATCCTAATCATTTCCACGGATCCAGCTTTATCCAAGTAGCGATGTGAAATCAAATACCGCTATTCAATGCTATTCCATCCAAACTCTCTTTATCTCAAATCATTCCTCTCCTACAAGTCTCAAAGCACATATCTTGCCCTCGCATTCACGACGTCCAACTCGCCCTCAAGGCTTCTCGCAGTCTGTATATCTACATGGGTGACCATCGGCACTGTCTGGCCCAACACGTTTCTCAGCACCTGCACATGAAAACACTCCAACTTATCGCCGTCCTGCATGATAACCATCCGCAACTTTGGTTCTTTGGAGCATTTTACAGCGCCGGTGGCGATGGTTGTGGCATCTATGAGACGGCTTGCAGCTGTGGATCGGGTGCGCGTGTTGCATACGCGGAAATGGCGGATGTTTGCAGCTACATTTGCTAGATTATTGCTAGCAGAGGGGCGGAATATGGTCTAATACTAGTTAGAGGTAGAAAGGAGAGGGGAAAGGAGTAAAAACCTCAAGATTGTTGAAGGAGACTTGTACTCCAATCCCCAGGAGACGCGGGCACTTGTTGTAAAGCTCGTGCAAGGTCGCCCTATCCCCGGTTGTAGGAGAATCGTCGAGTACCACAGCTCGAAGAGAACCCCAATGCCAATCCAATAAACTTTTAGTATCGTACTGGTAGAATACATCCGTCGGGTGCATAAACGCAAACTCCCCAAGGCTGCTAAATTTCGTTAGGAAGATAATGAGCTGGCTCTCGACTCCTTGTCCCTCTCCGGCAACCGGTTTAACGTGAAGACATTTCAGGTTCCGTTCCCGATCTGACGTATTCCATAGCGCGAGTAACAATTCTGTGCTAGGACAATCATCTAGAGATAATGACTTAAGCGCGCCGAGGTCAACTAGGTCCTCTAGCTTTTCCACTGACATTCTGCTTAGCTTTAGCGAGTTCAGGGACAAAACTAGCTTCTCGCCCTCAGCTGGTTTCGTCGTAGCACGCGTTTGCAGATGCGACCAGAAGCTGAAGCGTGCTGCCGACCCTGCTCCCAGCAACTCGAGGTAGCTGTACATCTTGTCTCGGTTGAAGCCAAGTGACAAGTCGGTCAAGTGCTTACACTTCCAGATGATCCCCGACACGGATTCCACGCTTTTCATATCGTAGACCTGGTGGATTTCAAGAGATGTAACGTTCGAACATGTCATCAGTGGTGCTCGACGGTCCGTGGGAAAAGGACTTGTGGAGTTGTACGTGTAGGCGTATTTCGCGACGGATTTCTGGTGTTGAGCTAGCTCGTTATTGAGTTTCGACGACACAGGTATCGGCAATCTCCAGCTAAGAGCGGACTTGTTAGCACACGATATCTGTGGCAGATGTGACTTACTGGAAAGCGAGCAGCTGATCTCTGGGAATCCGTTGGAGGACCAATAGTACCACGCTGTACGCATTCTTTGCCAACCGCACATTAGCGGTGGTCCTGCTTCCCCATTTCATCATTTCCACTGTTTTATCGTCGCAGAACTGGTCCACCTCCAACTCACGGATGTAGCGAACCCCTGTAGCACCAATGAGCTAACCACCGGTAGAAGTTTGTTTGCGGTGGTGACGAACCATCGTTCTCGGGGAGCAGAGCACATTCGAAGCTGAGTGTGGGAGAGACACCACCGTCAAAGCTCAGCTTGTACGATCGGTAGAGTATTGGCGCCACTAGGATCCGAAAGGTGTTGTGCACTCGAGCAAGCCGTGCTTGATCTTTCTTGAAGCGAACCTATGACCTTTAGATACCACTCGAAAGAACATGCTGCTGTGGGTGTTTACTTCCTCAATAATGATGCGAAGCACTTCTGTCGGAAGGTTGGTAAGTATTGGCATTGTACAGCAGTGTAGGCAGGTCGGAGTTGAAGCGAGATGGTTGAGACACTAAGGAAGGTTGATTGGTGGTGGTGGAGGTGGTGGAGATGGTGGAACAGAAACCTTGAATACGTGACCCTCGCACCAATCGACTACGGGTTAGGGCTGCAAAGTTTAACTTAACCAGCAACGAGGAGGTTGGTTCGTACCCGCACCCACGTGATTCCATTTGCAAGTTTGCTTCCTACGAGGGTCTGGAACAAAACTTCTCCAAAATGGGGGTAAAATGTTGTCAGCCGAAGCGCAACACAAAGGAGGATTTTGGTCTGTTATTTTCAGTGGTATTTCATAAATCCCTGCGGGGTTTGTTATACTTATACCGTATAAACCGCGTAGCAAGGTAATAGACGGCGCCGAGTTTAATTTATGCTTTCTTACAAATCAACTGTGGAAATCTCATTTGCGTACAGGTAGCTGGAGTATGAAAGAATAGAATTCAATGGGTGAGGTTGAGGAAAGTTAACCCCACTTCGCTATCGAGCTCTCAACAATGAACTTTAATTCAACTCGGCGCCGTCTATTCCCTTGCTACACGGTTTATACGGTAGTTAACCGATATACTATACATGTCACTCAGTCACTTTAGATCAAATTGGGCTTGGAGAGAGAAATCCACTAATTGGGACCGCCGACTGCAAGGAGTTCATTAGGTGTCTTTTTTTACCACTAACGTTTTTGATCTATTTCGCTCAAAAAGATATCGCCTTTCAGGTTTGGTTCGTAAGCTACAGTCTCACAGGCGTGTCTATGCGTGCAATGCGGAGGGTTCTGGGGAATATCTTCGGTGCTACCCTTCTCTGGTTCTTCCACGTCGTCCGTCTGTTATTCTTCCAGTGCTGTGACTCGCGTTGAGGGTTCATATTTGACTTGGACGATAGCGTCAACAAATATGCAAAGCATTATCTATTCTTCCACACACCAACGTGTTGGTCTTTACACTAAACACGATATCGTAGCTTGCGCCCACTCGAGCTCTTCGACGCCCGCTTTAGTAGAATTCTCTTTAAAAAAATTACAAAAATTATTTCAGCAGATACACAAAATCATGCATTGAAATAGCTAATATAAAAAGCCTTCGGAAAGATACAAAAAGACACCCTACGCTTATATCCGTGCTGTTCTACTCTATGCGCCGTATAAGTCCACTACCCCGCCGCGTCCCCACCCGCCGTGCACCACCGCTGCCACACACCCACTAATATCCACGCGGAAGGCCTTGCAAATCGACTACCAGACTCATAATAGGCCTACTTCTTCTGCACACAATAAGAAAGATTCTAGATCTAGAGTGGCCGTTAGCTAATAAAGAGTGACGGTAAATCCCTCTTTAGAATCTTGTGAGCTATTACCTTGACAATTACAAAAACAGCGGAAATAAAGGGTGGGTGCGCATGGCGGTAAAGCTATTGTTGTAGCAGCCGGGCCGTGGTCTCGTGGCCGTTTCCTTTCGCCAGACTCACCGCCCTACCATTGCTGTCATGTGCTCTGATTTCGGCAGGCTAAGGCTCCAAAGTTTAACTTAACCAACGACCGCCCCCACGAACGGTTGGCATCGCTCGCGGACTTTAGGTCGTTATTTGGCTGTCTTTGCAAGGTCGTCCAGGGTTCGCTAGGTTTTCTGTCACCAATAATTTAGATCCATTCGCTCAAAAAGTGACACTTTTCGGACTCGGTTCGTTCCTTAATAATCGACCGAGATATACGTACATACTTAAGTATTTAAGTGCCTATGTGCAAGGCGGTGGGGTCTTTAGAATATGCTCAGTACTATCCTTCCTTCTCGCATTCTCCAACACCGTCTACTTCCATCCAGACACTCCTCAAATACTGTAGCTCGCGCCGAGGTAATTACGGTCGTGCCTGATTGAAGAGCGGCACTTGGACGATAGCATCAAAACATACAAAATCGCTATGCTCTCATACGCTTTCAGCGAAATGATAGGTTGGTCTCTACAATGAACGGGATGGCCTATGCCCGCATCTCAACCCTCACTACTCTTTTTGGCGAAGTTATACCCTGATAAACAGTGTTTCAAAAACGAATTACCTGCAGATTTGCAGACATGTCACGTTAACACTCTTATTGGCGCAAAATGGTCGGAGACGGTACAACAGACACCTTACGCCTATCCTACACCTATTTCTATTCTATATCCATCTATATATATACACTACGTAATGTCCATCGCTCTGCAGTGTCCTTACTTTGCTGTTGCTCAATCTATGCTTACTAATATTCACGCCCTGGTTTTACGGTGACTCAATGGGTGTAAACCTTGTCAATCGATCACCTGCTTCGTGGGCTTACTTTGTCGACACACCATAATATAATAAGGGAAGTTCGGAGAAGGTTCTAGAATAGCCGTTAGCTGATTAAGAGCGGTGGTAAATTCTGCTTACGAATCTGAAAAGCCGTTACCTCGACATATATAAAGAGCGTGGAAATCGTGGAAATCAAGGAGGTGGGTGGGGTTGGTGGTAAAGTTATTGCTGTAGCAGCCGTGTCACGGCATTGTGCCCGCTCCTGGCCGCCCGCTGCTGCGCTGTCGAGCCGTCGTTGTCCTTGGCTTGGATGTCGGCGCCCTTGTCGAGCAGCAGCCGGACCGTGGCCTCGTGCCCTCTCCAGGCCGCCCAGTGCAGCGCTGTCGAGCCGTCGTTGTCCTTGGCTTCGATGTCGGCGCCCTTGTCGAGCAGCAGCCGGACCGTGGCCTCGTGCCCGCTCCTGGCCGCCCGGTGCAGCGCTGTCGAGCCGTGGCTGTGCTTGGCTTGGATGTCGGCGCCCTTGTCGAGGAGCAGCCGGACTGTGGCTTCGTGCCCTCTCCAGGCCGCCCAGTGCAGCGCTGTCGAGCCGTCGTTGTCCTTGG
>Ga0307515_10002619_pt1 | contig 38739 bp, 11 predicted proteins | sample 17_EM_MG_FD_194513 | JGI IMG/M metagenome (GOLD analysis project Ga0307515, IMG submission 194513) | Populus trichocarpa ectomycorrhiza microbial communities from riparian zone in the Pacific Northwest, United States - 17_EM | ecosystem: Host-associated > Plants > Roots > Unclassified | place... | reverse complement strand
GTAAGGAATAACTAAAGACAATTTATAAATAAGCATACTTTTAACCCGAGCCTCCCCTATAATAAGGGCCTATAGGCTATAGCGAAATAGGTAAAGAAAAAGGCAGGGTGACTAGTAGAAGACTAATATTTACTACCCCTATAAAGAGCAGGGGAATTATAGGCCACTAATAATAACGATAAGAAGGCAAAGATCCTTATAAAAAGGGTTTTCCCCTAACCGGCTTTAGTAGACCTTAGTAACATTACGGGTAAAACACTAGTAATTTACCTGCAGGTCAACAGCGATATAACAACAGAGAAAATGGCCAGAACTATTAGCCGCCTTTTAAATAATATAGTACTAGGACTAGATAGGATTCTAAATAAGGCCTTAAAGACCTATAGACTATTTATAGCACTCTAGCTTATAGATATAGCTAGAGCATGCTTTATTATAAGCTACTACCTATAACTCGGAAGATCTATAACGATAGTTATCCTATAAAAAAAAGGTAAAGTAGATTACTTAATTCTAGGAAGCTACCACCCTATTGCCTTAGAAAACACCCTTAGTAAGATCTTAGAAAAGGTAATAGTAGACCATATAATAGATACGGCTAAGGAATACGCCCTACTACTATAAAGCTAAATAGGGGTAAGAAAGAACCGCTTAATACTATTAGCACTTACGCTACTTACTGCCACTATTAAATCCGCATGGGCGATGCGAAGGGACTTTATAGTATTAATACTTAGCCTAGATATTAGTGGCACCTATAACAATATACCCCATAAGCGTCTCCTATATACCCTTAGGGCAAAAGGCTTCCTAGAATAAATTATATAATTTATTTAAGGGTTTATAAATTAGAAAGAAATATTACTAGTCTTTAGCAAATACTAAAGCCCCCCTATTACAGTTATAACAGGAATACTATAAGGATTACCCTTCTCGCCTATACTCTTCCTTTTCTTTATAAGTAACCTGCTTAACTTCTTTAAGAAAGAGGCGACCTAGGGGATAAGCTTCGTTAATAATATAAACCTAATTATATACGGGCTAATAGCTGTAGAGAAAGCTTATAACACCTATATAGAATAGGCAAGACAATATAGAGTCTAATTCTTACTAGAGAAATACTAGCTAATCTATTTTATAAGAAAACGTAACCAATTTATAGATCTTTAGCATCTAATTCGCATTTAAGGCTTTAGGGGTTAACTAGTTTAGGGCCTAAGGGTATTAGGAGTATGGGTAGATAGTAAGCTCTAGTAGAGCGTATATGCGGCGCAAGCGGCCTATAAGGGCTAAGTATAGTATATTGTATTATCTAGGATTGTTAACTCTATATAGGGTCCATACTTTTAGAGGTCACGCCTACTATATATAGTAGTTGTCCGGCCAACCATAACATATAGGTCCAGTATTTGGGCCATTAGAGAATCTAAGAAAGGCCTCCCTAAGTCGCTTCTTAAACTACTCTAAAAGGTCTAAATAGCCTGCCTTTAGAGTATAATAGGCGTATATAAGTAAATGGCCACAGCACTGCTTAAGAAGAAGCTAATATTCCCCCCCTATAACTATATATTAAAGCCGTTGTAATATAAAGGGCGTAAAATAAACGTAACTCTAATGTTATAAAGTATATTAAGACACGCCTAAATAAACTATAGAGGGACCCTAGGGCGCCCTATAGGAGAATAAACTAATAACCCTAAAGTAGGGAAGATATATTGGAGAAATAAGTAAAGAAAGTAGAAGAAGAATAGTGCTGCTTTAGGGCCTAGGCCTATATAGAGAAGAAAGGAAGATATATAAAAGGCTAGTAAAGATAATAGTAAGAGAGAAAAAGGAGCTAAAGTAGAGTATAAAAGAATGCTAGAAAACTATCTACCGTATATACTACTGGTTGGACTAATGCTAGAGAGGCGTATAGGAGTTAAAGGTATAGAGGCTAACTAAGGTAAAAGAAACCTAAGCTGTAGTATAGTTAACGCTATAGGGGGTAAATACTCTAGGGCTCTAAGAAGGCCTAACAAAGGCAGAAAATATAATGGTAATACTCTTAAGAATAGGAATAATAGGACTAAAAGACTGGCTCTACTAGGTGGGCATTCTAGTAGGTAGCCCGAGATGCAAATATAGCTAGCTAAGACAGACACTAAAATACGTAATACTATTATTGTTAGGACGCTAAGGTCCTTAGGGTATGTAGTAATATGACAATAGTAATAGGGTGCAAAGAGTATCTGGTTCTTTATGAAGTAGAACTATAGAACTAAATTCTGCTGTTCTCTAATGTGGGGCGACTACGTTTTATAGGCGCCTCGCCTGCGCCTTGCCTGCGCTAAGCCGGTTATGGCTAGTGCGTCTCTATGGCCTAATAATTGCCCCCCCCTTCTTAAGCGGCTGTTCTTAGCCGACGCTATTATATAATAGGAGTGCTATTATTGCCCTTCCTTAAATAAAAAGTTTTTTTAACAAATTTAAGTAAATCAGATAATATAATAATAGGATAATATAATAATAGGATAATGTAATAATAGGACCTTATAGAGATCTATAAAGGTAGGAGTTCCCACCTAGGTAGGACACTAAATTTCCCTTCCTATTTAATTTCAATTTGTCTAGCCTGCGACTCGCCTTCTTCTTAACTTCTAATTAATTATAAATTGCAAGCGTTAAGCTACCGGTCCGCCTGTTAGTGAACCTTCTATAAGTATTCTTTATACTGGCTTATAGCTGTCGCTAACCCTACTAGGCGCCGTTAAAGCTCCTACGCTGCTTATAAGCTGCTCCCCTAGCCTTACTAGAACTAATCTGTCTCTGCTGCACTAAGCGTGTAGCTACCGCTAGGCGGGCCACCTGCGGTAAGTAGGCCAACCGTAATTGCGGGTACTACCAACAACTAAATAAGTCGTGCCAACCAGTAAGTCTAAGTGCATTGGTTTAGGTTCTAACGGCTAATAGACTAGGTCCCTAAGGCCTTCTATAGCCGCCTAAACGAGCTACTTACCCTTATTAATAGGGCTAAGCGCCAGCGGGTTGCTGGCGGAGACACGGCTGACCTTAACGCTCGCGTCGCTGCCGTCTAGAAGTCCTTCACGAAGGATATTAAGGCCTTAGTGCGCACCGGCGCCAAGCATAGTCTCCGCTAGCGCCTAAAGGGCGAAGACTTTCCCCTGCTCTAAGTATAGGAATTATAGGCTATCCGTTATACCCTTAAAGGAATTCTTAACGTAATGCGCGCTTTAGTACGTGTTATAGCGCAGGTATTTCGCCGTTATAGCGTATGCTAATAGTACTTATAGGCTAATATGCCTCCTATTATAAGGGATAAGGAGGAGGATAAGGGTAAGGAGGATAAGGAGGAGGGAGAGGAGGATAAGGAGGAGGGAGAGGAGGAGGATAAAGGAGAGGAGGAGAGGGAGGATTTATTGGAGCTGTAGAGTAGTTATATTTCTATCGGCGTTCTGCCGTCGCTCTACTATCGCTCTACTATCGTCCCGCTAGTAGGACGTAGTCCCAGTTATAATTAAAAGTTTTTTATTCTCCTACCTACTTTCTTTCCGTTTGCCCCTTAAGGTAAAGTAACTATTATACGTCTCCTTTACGTCCTTGTTAACGTCCTCTGCTAAAACCTATTTATTATATTCTTCTAGCCAGCCTTTTTACTTAACTAGGTACTATAGGGTCTAGTTATATCCCTTCCTTTTATATATTTCTTCTACCTTATACTAATCCTCTTAGTCCTCTTTATTATCTAGCTTAATAGGCCCGGGTAGAGGGTCTCTAGCAGCGCCCTTATATTGTTTATATGGCTCTAGCAAGCTAATATAGAATACTAGATGGATACGGTAGGACGTAGGTAGATATAGCTGGTATACTTGCTTTCTAACTAGTTCGGCTATACTAAAAGGTCCAATAAAGCATACTATAAGCTTCTTACTTAGCCTTTTTAGTTTAAGGTTCTTTGTTAATAGCAAGACTAGATCCCCTACTTTATATACCTATAGTTAGTGGTAATAATTATAGTATTTCGCCTGCGCCTCGGCGGCGTATTTCTAGCGTTTTGCCAGCGCTTCGCGTTTAAGGGATATTTTTTTAATTCTCTTAGAGGCGGCTAGAACAGAACTACTATCGTCCGCTTTAACCTCGTATTCTAGATATAGGTAAAACCTATAGCAGGTATAGAACGGGCTTATACCTATTATGCTATATTTAGTATTATTATAGGCGAATTTAGCTAGTAATAAAAGGCCTGCCTAGTTACTCTGCTTTTTATTATAGAATATACGGAGATAATACTCTAGGGTTTAGTTCTGGCGTTCTGTTTACCCGTCTGTTTACGGGTAAAAGGCCATACTTAGCCTATGTTTTATCTTTATAGTAAAGCATAGCTCCAACCAGAACTTACTAGTAAAGATACTGCCGTAATTAGATATAATCCCTCTAGGGGCTCTAAAACGGCGTACTACTTTATTAAAGAAAAGATCCGCAAGTTTGGTTATAGTAATAGTTTTTACTATAGGCAGATATAAGGCCATCTTAGTATAGCGGTTGACTATTACGCATATTGTATTATACACCTTATCGCCTTGTTTACTAGGCGGTAGGCCTATAATAAAGTCCATTATAATCTCCTGCTACGGCTAATCTGGGTAAGGTAGCGCTTAGAGCTCGCTATAAGGGCGATATTAAGGCGTATGTATACGCTAGTATAGATTATAGGTAGAGATATAGTTTATAACGTCCGCAGTTATACTAGGCTAGTAGTACTTACACGAAAGTAGATCTAGGGTCTTTTTCTCCCCAAAGTGGCTAGCTAGGGCATTATTATAGTGGATCTATGGGAGTTCTATATAAACTGCTGGGTCTAGGGGTATATATAGCCTCCTGCGGTAATAAAGTAGTCTAGCGGAATTAAACTGCCACACTAGCTTCGAGCGGGCGCGTTAACGGTATCTCGCTGTATCTACGCTGTTACTGCGCTTTTATAGCATAAAGTCATCTATGGTTTAAAGTCCTTTAATAAGCTCGATAACTATTTCCGTACTAAACTTATAGGCACTCTCTTAAGCGCTTACTACTCTAACTTGGGTCTTTATTACACGCTGCTTAACGGCATGCGTATAGGTTGCCTAGTTAAACCGTAATGCTATATTGCTTAGGCGTACCTCCGTCAGGTCGCTAGCTTATAGCTATAAAAGCGATACCTCTGCAGAAGGCTCGCTTTCCTATATACCTAATAGGACTTTTACCTTAAGTTAGTGGCCCTACATTCCCAAAGTCCTTTAGAGTAGTAGTAGTATGGTGTCTTCTTCTAGCGGACCCCCTATACCTAGGGGTCGCCTTAACGTCGCGTCTGCGGGGTTTGTTTTTCCCGCCCTATGCTTAATAATAAAGTTATAGGCAGCTAGGGTTATAGCCTATCTAGCTTGCCGTCTATTAAGGGCTTTTACTTTTATAAAACCCTTTAGATTATTATAATCTGAGAGCACTTCTAGGCGGCTTAATAGCCCCTTAATGTAGTATCTCTAATGCTTAAAAGCCTCCATAATAGCTAGTAGCTCCTAATTATGGGTCTTATAATTGCGCTCTGCTAGCGAAAGCTTCCTAGACTAAAAGGCTATTGGATGCCAAAGGCCGTCTTTAAATAGCTATAATATAATTGCTGCTAGGCCTTATATTAAGGCATCCGTCTCTAACTAAGTTAGTAGGCCCGGCGTGTAGTGTCGTAGGAGCGGCGCCGTCGTAAAGGCGTTATAGAGCTGGCGTATCGCCTACTCTGCCTCCTCTGGCTAGCTAAAAGGCCTAGCTTTACGGCCGTTCTTTGCTTCCTTTAGGAGATTAGTAATAGGCTTTATAATAGTAGAGTATTTATAGATAAACTAATAATAGAAGTTGGCAAAACCTAGAAAGACCTAGATATCCCTATAGAATTAAGGGCTATCCTACTTAGTAATGGCTTCTACCTAGCTAGGATCTATTACTATACCTTTAGGACTAATAATATATCCTAGGAACTTAACCTTTTGTACGCCAAACCTGCACTTCTTAAGGTTTGTATATAGTTGATATTATTACAACTTACGTAGCACTTTTAGTACGTAGCGCTAGTGTTCCTCTGGATTTTCAGAGAAAATTAAAATATTATTAAGGTAGACTATATAGAAGACGTTTACCAGTCCTAATAAGGCCCGATTAATATAGCCCTAAAAGGTCGCTGGTCTGTTAGTTAGCCTAAAAGGCAAAACTAAGTACTTAAAGTGGCCGTAGCGCGTGCGGAATGCCGTTTTTTACTTATCGCCATGACGGATATGAAGACGGTGATACGCATGCGTTAGGTTTAGCTTAGTAAAGATCTTAGAACCTGCTAAGCGGTCTAAGGTCTTACTAATTAATAGTAGTACAAGACGATTCTTAATTATTACCTTATTAAGGCCTCTATAGTCTATATAGAGCCATAGCTTTCTATCCTTTTTAGGTATAAAGAGGATAGGTGCCCTTACGGGACTAGTACTTGGTCGGATTTAGCCTTTAGCTAAGGCGTTATTTAAGTACTCCCTTAGGACTTCCAGCTCCTTAGCTGAGAGGTTATAAAGCGGCCTATATAGGGCCTCCTGTCCTTCTTCTAGGTTAATAGTATGGTCGCCCTAGTGGTATTAGGGTAGCTTTCCTGCTTCTTTATAGGAGAAGATATCGCTAACTTCCTTTAACTGTGGGGGGAGGACTAGTAAGCTGCCGTTGTCTTACTTACTAGGTATTACTTTAGAAGTTAATAGGGTAAAGACCCTAGATTTTGTTTAGAGAGACTCCGCGAAACCCTTAGGGGTTTATAGCAATAGGGATAAGCCATCCAGCTTCTATTGCCACGCCTTCGCCTTACAGTTAATAAGAAGTTAGGCCTTCTTTAACCCCAGTATACCTAGAGTGATAGTAGGGGATGCGTTAGCCATTCTATAGTAAATAAGGGTTACTTCCCTAATTTTGCCCTAGCTATTCTTTATTTTTAGTGGTACCTTATAGGCCTTATAGTAATGTGCCTAAGTATTATTTAACTAGGAGTAGGTAGGCAGCTCTGTATCTAGTGTCTTAAAGTTACACTCCATAGCAAATCGCTGGTTAACTATATTTACTTCGGCACCGATATTGAGTATTACTAAGGTCTCCTTCTGGGTTTGCTTAGAGAGGACTTTACCTAAAATAGTAATAGCTTCCTTATAATCTAGTGGGAGCTTACGCCCTAGGGCTATAAGGGTGCTTAAGGGCGCTTATCTTTCCCTAGTGTAGAGGTAGCGTTTACGCTACTAGGCAGTAGTTGATTCTATTACTATACTTTATATTGTCGCCACTAATGTCCTAGCTGCCTATATTTAGTGTAGTTTCCTTTAGACTATATTAAACCCCCGGCGGTATTGCTTTGCCCTACTATTAAGTCGCTAGCGGTGGTTTTAGAGTTTGCTTTTCCTAAGTTACCCAATTAGGTGGTTTTAGTATTTAAGTTTGCGGCGCGCCTATTACTTCTACCCTGTGGGGCGCTTACGCTCTTTTAGTTTTCCTCTAATAGGGCAGCTAGGGAAAGTAGCTAGTCTCGAGTTTAAGGGAATTCTTAATAGTTGGTAATAGCAACCTATAGCTCTGGCCGCAGCTTTGCAAATAGATGTATTATTAGATGCTTTATATCGTAAGGAGGGTTAATTTACGCTTCTAAGGAGGTTAAGTAAGCAGTAAACTCATTTACTGGTTAATTGGTTCGCTATATTACCCTTAAATAGGTTAGGGCTATATAGAGTTCTTAATTAATAGGACTTTTAATCTGGTTAAGTAGGAATTCTATAAGCTCCTTCTAGGTAAACTGCGTGTCTAAATGGTTATCTTTATACTATAGCTAAAGGGTTTAGTTGGTCCCCTTTATATATTATATAGTAAACGCGACTTTAGTATTCTTATCTATAAAGCCGTCGCGCTCTAGGCGGAATGCTAGCTTTAAGCTATTATGGAAGTCTTAGTGCTTTTATATAGTCTTATTATAATATAGAGCAATCTTCTCTATTTTAACGGCCCGTTTTAACGGAGCGCCTATTATATTAGTAGCCTTCCGCTTAAGGCTTGAATGCATTAGGCTACCCCCTAAGTACTTTAATAGGACTATTTAAGGTTACAGAGATAGGTTAGGAACGGAAGTTAACGTTGCCTCGCCGCGTTAACGCCGTCTTAGCACTTCCACCTCTTCCCTAAGTAAGTGTAGTTTTCTTTGCTCTAGGAGTTGTAGCTTCTTGTTCTCTAGCCGTTGTATTTCTTCCTATATATCCTCTTCGCCCGTGACTTCCGGTTCTGTCTGGGACGAGGGTTCGCCCGCGTTATTCTAGGGCCGATCTCCAGACTTAGTAGTACATACTGCGCTAGTACGCCCGCGTCTCGCCATTAGGTTAATAGGCTGTAATATAGTTGATAAATATAGGTCGTCTTCTCGATAGAGGGTTGCCGCTATGTAGTCGTGGCCTTAGCAGACCGTTGTGTTATTGGGCCACTACCCCTGAAAAGGGAGGAGAATTTAGTACTGTTAGGACGCTAAGGTCCTTAGGGCATGTAGTAACGTAATAATAGTAACGGGATGCAAAGAGTATCTGGTTCTTTATGAAGTAGAACTATAGAACTGAATTCTGCTGTTCTCTGATACGGGGCGACTACGTTTTATAGGCGCCTCGCCTGCGCCTTGCCTGCGCTAAGCCGGTTATGGCCAGTGCGTCTCTATGGCCTAATAATTATGCCCCTTACGCACCAACTAAGAAGCAATAATCTTAGTAGCTGGTATAAAGAACTATAATACACTACTCTTAATATAAAAAGGCTTTAAGGCGGTTACCCAGTGGCTTATTAGCTAAAATGTACTAAACCAGTTCCGGGTTATAAGGGAAATGGTAATAGAGGGTAGGGGGGGGGGGCGAGCAATGGGCGCCCCCTAATGACTCTATAGTAGTAAAGTAAAGTATGTAATACTAGCGCGTCCGTAGGCTTATTACGGCAGCAGTAGTTTCTAAAGAGGTTAAAAAGTAAGGTAGTAGGAGCACTATAGGTGACTTATAGGCGCCCTATAGGCGTCTTATAGGCAAGTCCTAAAAGGCAGGAAGATAGATTATGGGGTTTTCTTAAATAGAGTTTTCTCCCTATATGTATATAAGGAGTAGTCCGTATAGGCCTAATAGGGATCCAAATCGGACGTTAAGCAATGAATTATTATTATTATTTACTATTACTTTATCTACGAATTTTATACTACTTTTTATTTTTATTTTTTTATATCCGTTATATTATACTATATATAGTACTGCGCATGCAGCCTCTAGGCTATAGCGCTATAGTTCTATATATATAAATCCTTTCTAGGCAGCTTAATATATACTAGTAGCTATATCCTAGTAGTTTATAAACCCTTAAACTAGGAGTTTATAGTTCCTTAGTAAACTAAGTTACTGTAACTACTAGGGAATAAGAAAACGGTAGGAAAAACTATAAGAAATCCTAACACCTGTCCCTATCCTTTTACAATTTATTTCTATTCTTTTGCTCTTTATTAACCTTTTAAAAGCCTAATAGAAGTTGCCTCTTCCTAGGATTTTATATATTTTATTCTTCTATAGAACTTTCTACACTAGTACTATGTACTAGTTTAGCTGCTTTAAGAGTCTCGCAGTCTTTACTATTAGTAAAGTATTTTTCTTTATAATTAATGCAAAGAGGAGTAGTATACTTATAAGCTTTGCCTATTATTATATAGGTAGGACAGGTATAGTTTTTAAGTAAATATACAGCCGTATAGAATCTATAGGCCCTAGTAGAGCACCTATCTCCTATATAGCTAAATTTTTGGCAGCTAGTATACTGCGTAGTAGGAGAGACTTCTAAGTATTTTACTACCTTAGTAGCTGTACCTGCAATTAATATCTCTTTTTATTTAAGAATTTCTTATTTTTTTTCTTCGTTCTCTATAGTAAAAACTATAAAGCCAAATCTAATCTATAGATTGTGTCTTTTTTTACTAGATAAGATCTATCTAGGTAGTCCTTGTATCCTTATAGAATTAAAGGTCTTAATCTCTTCCTTTAGATGCTTAAAGTCTCCTTCTCCTAGGAAAAGTAGGGTAGGAACCCTATGGGCTATAATTTAAACCTATAGTTCTAGTTTTTGTTCTCTTTAAAAGGTAAAGCAGTTATACTAGATCTCCTTATATTTAACTAAGAAATCTACATTATACTCTTCTATAGTCGTAAGGAGGATATTTTATTTTTCTTTAGTTCTAGCTATAGATGCTAAAATAGGTTTTTTTACTTATAGTTTCAATATAAATAGTTAATTAACTTTATTTCTTATAGAGAAGGTATCTAGAAGTTAGTCCTTTTAGTCTATAATTAGGACTAGCTTTCTTTTTTATAACTGCTTTTTCTTACTTCTAGTAGAAGTAGAGGGGGTAGAAGATAGTAGTAACGAGGATAAAGAGGACGAAGTAAGGAGGCCCTTCTTTAGCCTCTCTACGTAGGTTTTTTAGTAGGGGCTACCTCCTTATAGAGAGCTCTTACTTCTTGAACTAGTCCTTTTAGGACATCTTTTTCTATTTCTTCTTTTGTAAAGGGATCTCCTCCTACTAAGATACTCTATATATAGTTCCCTATCTTTTTAACTTATTCTTTTTCTTTTTCTTCTTCTTCTTTTAGCCCTTTATAGGCCTAGAGTAGGCTTTCTAAAGCCTTTTATAGGTATTATTCTAGAGAGAGGGAAGGAAAATGTATACTAGGTATCCTATCCGTAGTAATAGTTAGTTTTATTACCTTTTTTATAGGTTTTTGGTTTTCTTTTTCAGGAGAAGACTAAGGATGTTCTCTTTTTTCTCCTGTCCTAAATAGGCCAGAAGAACGAGAAGGGGGAGAAAAAGTAAATATAGACCCTTTATCACTTATTTCTATAGAAGGTTTTTTTTAGACCTATTAGGCCTTAGCATTTTATATCTTATAGGGGGGGTCTCCTAGTTTTTTTAGTAGATAATAACCTCCTTAGGTCTCTTATCTCCTAGTCCTAAAGGTAAAAAACTAGGCAAAAAGCCTTGCTAGTTTTTACTATCCTTTTACGCCCTTTCTCTTTATTAATCCTACTAGAGGATTTCTAGGGAGATTAGGTTAAAGGTAGTAGAAAAACTAGCTAAAAAAGACTAGTATAGTTATTTTCTTTTTCTATTAGAAGTAAAAAAAACTACTAAAAAAAGGACTTGTTAAGCTTTTACTAGCAGAAAAGCCCTAAAGGCAATCCTTCTCTTCTTTAAAGAAAATCTAACTAAAAGAGATATAGAAAAGTACCTACACCCCCTATTTTATTAGGCTTTTACTTTCTATAAAAGAAAAACCTAGGAAAAGTCTATGTTTGATAATTTTAGTGTTTCTATCCCTGCCTCGCTTATAAGCTAGGACCACCCTTAAAAGAATTCCCTCTTTAGATAAGGGGGGTAAAAGGGTAAACAAATCCACCTCTAGCTTAGTAGGCAGTAGGAATTGGGTCTTAAGAATTAGAAAATCGATTGTTTTTAATAGTAAGATAGGTATACGGAAGTTTGGAAGTGCAGCGCTACCTTTTAGTAAGGTTGCATGTGTGGTAAAAGGTAAGGTTACTACCTCTATTACTACTACCGCTTATATAGTAAGATTATTCTTTATAAAGCTTCTTCTAGTATTACGGCCCTCTTACTACTTAGCGGCCGTACTACTTACTCCCGTTTTTACATACCTATTAATTTATATAAAGAGTTTACTTATAATGTTTTTAAAGGCTTTGATTTAGCTAAGCTTCTATATTATACCTTTTTACTTATTTAGGATAAGGTACTAATATAGCACCGCTACTACTTTAAAGCCGTATACCGTATACTTACGGACGTCCGTTTTAATAACTCTACCTTTAGCGGAATCCCTACTATCTTAAGCGGTAACTTTACTTAGATACTGCCTATTGTTCTGTAGGGAAACTATATAGCTATTATAGGTGCCTATCTATAGCGGTTATTCCTCTAGCCTACCTTCCGTATACTATCCCTATAGTTAAATATACGTATTTACTAGGGCAATGTTAATTAGTAGTTTATAGCTTAGGTACGGAGCTTATTCTATAATTTTCCCTATCTAGTAGTATTAGTATTCTACCTAGTATAGCCTAGTTCTAGTTTAAGGAACCCTTTTATAGGTATATATATCCTCTATAACTACTTACGCGGGTATATATTACTTTTAATACCTTCCGTAATCGCGCTATCTTAACTATTTATAATATTATTATGGCTGTGATTAATAAGGCTATTTTTATGCGGCTTTACGGCTCCTTAAGGACCTTTTTTTCTATAGATACTATAGAGTAAAGAAAAGAAGAAGATAATGGTAATATTATACTACTGCCGCTAGAGCTTCTGTAAATACTTAATCCTAACAGCTTACCTTTATTAAAGCTTTCCCTTAAGGTAGGGGTATCTATAATTCTTTTACGGAACCTTTACCCTAAGGAGGGCCTCTATAACAGCACCTATATAGTTATTATACGCCTAGGCCGGCGCTATATTAAGACTTAAATCTTTAGCGGTACCTTTTACGGGTAGCTGCGGCTAATTTTTTATATTAAGCTTACCTCTACGGAGGAAGAACTGCCGTTTATTATTAGTAGAAGGCAGTTTCTAATCCGACTATATTTTACTATAACCGTAAACAAGTTATAAGGTCAGTCTTTTAACTTTATTAGGGTTAATTTGCGTATACTAGTCTTTATATATAGGCTTTTACTATTACTGCCGCAGAACGGGGATGGTATAACTGCTAATATTATATATCTAGAGGTGTTACTAGCCGTTATAGGCTAAGACGTAAGGGGATAGTATAGCAGCAGTGGTGGCAGTAGGGCAGTAGTAGGGCAGAATGGCAGTAGTATGGTAGTAGTAGGGTAGACTAAGTTTAGAAGGACAAAAGCCCGCCGTAGGCGCGAGAAATCCGTTAAATTTCTCTAAGGAACTAAATTACTGGCTATAAGTTAGTAATTTGGAAATTTTCCTTAGAAAATTTAATGGATTTCTCGTCTAATATATACTAAGTTTGGGTTAAACCTAAGAGATATATTAGTCGAAATTTAGTACAGGTTACCTGATTTTATATACTACCTTATTAAATCGCGACTAACACTTATACTTGCGATGCACACTTTTCAATTTTTTTATTTATTATATCCATTGTATTATACTACGTATAATACTACGTATGCAGCCTTGGGCTATGGCGCTATAGTTCTATATATATAAATCCTTTCTAGGCAGCTTAATATATACTAGTAGCTATATCCTAGTAGTTTATAAACCCCTAAACTAGGAGTTTATAGTTTCCTAGTAGAATACTAAGATACTACAACTACTAGGGAATGAGAAAATGGTAAGAAAAACTATAAGAAATCCTAACCCCTGTTCCTGTCCTTTTACAATTTATTTCTATCCTTTTGCTCTCTACTATCTTTTACCTAGAAGCCTAGTAGGAGTTACCTCCTTCTAAACTCCTATTAATTTTATTCTTCTATAAAATCTTCTACGCTAGTACTATGTACTAGTTTAGCTGCTTTAAGATTCTTACAGTCTTTACTATTAGCAAAGTGTTTTTCTTTACAATTAATGCAAAGAGGGGTGGTATGCTTGCAAGGCCTACCGCTTATTAAGCAGGTAGGATAGCAGTGGTCTTTAGATAGATATATAGCCGTATAATATCTATAGGCCCTAGTAGAGCATCTGTCTCCTATATAGCCAAATTTTTGGCAGCTATTACACTACGTAGTAGGAGAGACTTTAAGGTATTTTACTACCTTAGTAGCTGTACCTGCAATTAATATCTCTTTTTATTTAAGGATTTCTTATCTTTTTTCTTCGTTCTCTATAGTAAAAACTATAGAGCCAAATCTAGTTTATAAATTGTGTCATTTTACACTAGATAAGATCTATCTAGGTAGTCCTTATATCCTTATAGGATTAAAAGTCTCAATTTCTTCTTTTAGAAGCTTAGAGCCCCCTTCTCCTAAGAAAGGTAGGGTAGGAACCCCATAGGCTATAATTTAAACCTATAGTTCTAGTTTTTGTTCTCTTTAAAAGGTAAAGCAGTTATACTAGATTTCCTTATATTTAACTAGGAAATCTGCATTATACTCTTTTATAGTTATAAGGAGAATATTTTATTTTCCTTTAGTTCTAGCTATAGATGCTAAAACTAGTTTTTCTACTTACAGTTTTAATGTAAATAGTTAATTGACTTTGTTTCGTATAGAGAAGGTATCTAAAAGTTAGTCCTTTTAGTCTATAATTAGGACTAGCTTTCTTTCTTATAGCTGCTTTTTCTTACTTTTAGTAGAAGTAGAAGGAGTAGCAAATGGTAGTGACGAAGAGGGTAGAGAGGACGAAGTAGGGAGATCCTTCTTTAGCCTCTCTGCGTATATTTCTTTAGTAGGGGCTACCTCCTTACGGAGAGCTCTTACTTCTTTAACTAGTCCTTTTAGGACATCTTTTGTTTTTTCTTTTCCTTTTATAAAGGGGTTTTCTCCTACTAGGACACTACGTGTATAGTCCTCTAGCTGTTTAACTTATTCCTTTTTATCTTCTTCTTCTTCTTCTTCTTCTAGCCCTTTATAGGCCTGGGTTAGGCTATCTAGAGCCTTTTATAGGTGTTATTCTAGAGAAAGGGGAGAGAAAGATATACTAGGTATACCAGCCGTAAAAGTTATTAGTTTAGTTGTCTTTTTTACAGGTTTTCGGTTTTCTTTTTCGGTAGAAGATTAAGGATGTCCTCTTTTTTCTCCTGTCCTAAATAGGCCAGGAGAAGGAGAAGGGCTAGAAAAAGTGAATATAGATATAGACTTATTATCACTTATTTCTATAGGAGGTTTCTTTTTAGGCCTACTGGGCCTTGGCATTTTGTGTTTTATAGGGGGGTTTTCCTAGTTTTTACTATCCTTATACCCTTTTCTCCTTACTAATCCTACTAGAAGATTTCTGGGGAGATTAGGCTAAAAGGTAGTAGAGAAACTAGCCCCTATTTTATAGTTTTGGTATTAGTAGTAATAGTAGTAGTTTTGGTATTCCTGTCCGTGCCTCGCTTATAAGCTAGGGCCACCCTTAAAGAAATTTTTCTGTTGGGAAAAGGGGGTAAAACGACAAATAAATCCACCTCTAGCTCGCTAGGCAGTAGGAATTAGGTCTTAAAAGTTAGAAAATCGATTGTTTTTGATGGTAAAATGGGTATGCGTAAGTTTTGGAGTGTGGCGCTACCTTTTGGTAAGGTTGCATGTGTGGTAAACTCTCCTTGCGATGCACACCCCAATACTATATAAATATTTTTTCTATTTATATAGATTATAGGGCTTATAAAGCGCTTTAAAATAACACTACTTTTGTCTATATATCTTAAGGTTAAGTATAAGCTTTGCAGTGCGAAGAATTGAATAAACGACTTAATTGTAAATGTAGCTCTAAAGCCTCTATATATATACGAAGAAGGTGGAGGTAATAAGACATAATGGGGTAATAGGTAACTAAAATGGGAATAGTGATCTGCAAGTAATATTAATCTGCAATTAATATATATAGGGTGGCGTCGACGCTGTCTTGGAGCCTTCTAAGCGGTAATCTTGTGTCTTAGCACAGTGTCAGTAGTTGGTTACACACCCCCCTAGATTTAATGGTGTAGTTAAAGCTATAGAATATAAAATGAAGGCAGACGCTATACTAAAATAGGAAATTTAGATATAATTTGAGAGTAGTAAACGGATAGGGTAACTGTGATGGATATTGTAAATATTATAAATATTGCGGATATTGCGAATGGAATTAATTGATCTGATGTCGAATATTTACTAAATTTAATTGCTTTATTTAAGCTTTATACTTTTGACGAGGTAGGATCTTAGTAAGGCCGTCGGTAAGTATCTTGTCTATAGGGACCTATTAGACGTCAATCTTTGTGTCTTAGACTTCCTGTCTTAGCTAGTGCTAATAGACGTCGATATGTCGAAGCTTGGTGTTAAGCTTTGGTGTATCCTATTTTAGGGGTCGTACGGTCTGCATATTGTCGTAGAGTATAGTAAAATTGCGTTCTAAATTAAAGCCTATTGCTTTAAAGAAACGTTGCCACCAGATGATTTTAACGGCAGCAGTAGATAGGGAGAGAAGCTCTGCTTTAGTAGTTGAGCGTATAATAGATTGCTGTAGGGTTGCTTTCTAATTAATTAGGCCTCTAAATAGGATAAATAGATATCCTTAAGAGCTCCGTCTAGTTTCTATATAGTCCGCAAATGCTGCGTTAAATGCTCCGTAAAAGGTAATGTCTTCTCCTTTAGGGTTTCTGAAGTAGATATAGGCTCTAAATACTTCGCCATAGTATTTAATAGCTGTAGATTTTATTCTAAGACAGTAAGCAATAGCTTAGTTTACTGCGTTAAGGTGTTCTTAATTTAGATTAGTAAGGAATTTAGCCAGCTTAGAATGCGTCTTAGTAATATTAGGTCTTTTAAATACGGCTAGGTATGCAAGAGAACCAACCCGTTACTAATAGGTTAGTATTCTTTAAGGGTTCGTCTGCTAGTCGGACGGAATCAGTTTAGCAAGTAGTAAAGATTTAGGAAATCTTCCTGGTTAAATATTAAATTAATTAGCTATCCTTTTAATATAGGAATCTTAGCAGAGCTAGAGCTTTTAACTTAGTCAATCTTATTTAATTTAAATTCCTAAAAACTACTGTAGGTCTCCTAGTGCACGGATCTCGTATTAGTGCAGCAATTTTACTTTAAATTCTTTAAGTCTTAAAAGGTCCTTCTTGGTAAATAAGACGGCAATATTATCTACATAGAAGAAGATAATAAGTTGTTTATTAGTAAATAGGTAGTTAATACCTGGTACTAGTTCTAACCCGAATTTAGCTAGTATATTAGTAAGCTCTTTATACCAAAGTAGTAGTGAGATTTTTAATCCATATAGCGCTATAAGTAGCTTTAGGACATATCCGTTTTAATTAAATCCTTCTAGGTAGTAGCAGTATATTAGTTTACTGAGCTTAGCGTTTATAAATACGTTTATAGCGTTATACTATCGAATTTCTAGGTTGAATGCGGCTGCTATAGCTATAAGAGCACGGAATATTCGAGCAGCTAGGGTTGCTACATAGGTCTCTTCTTCGGTAATCTACAGGTCTCCGCGGACGCATAGTCTAGCTTTAAGCTTTTGTAGATAGCCGTCGCTATTAAGCTTATATTTAAAGACCTATTTTAGTAAAAAGATCTGCTCGTTGTCTGCTTCTGCTTTTAATATAGTCTTAAATGTCCCTTAGCGTTTTAGGTTATTGTATTCTTTTTCCATAGCCTTTTAAAAGCTAGTAGTTAAAGGGTACTTTCTTAGATCTTTAAGATTCTTTAGTTTAGAAGGAAGGTTGTCCCAATGTAGAGATAAGGATCTAGTTCGGTTGATGTCCTTTACTAGTCCTATGGCAAATCCAGCGTAGTAACCAGATAGGGTAGATAGATTGGCTAGTGCTACTGCATACGCTTAACATTGAATTCGTTTTAATCCTTTTGGTAGGATAAGGTCGGCAGAAGGTTTAGCCAAGACCTCGTTAGCTCGTAGAGCTGTATTTAATAGTTCTAGTAAACTGCTTAACTGGGTAGGTCCTGTTTTAATTACCTCCAAGATATCGTCTTAAAGTCCTCCTAGTAAGGTGTTTGTTTCTAATAAATTTAGAGATACTGTTCTGCTAGGAGTCGGTAACTGTTTAATATCCTTTATAGGAGTTCTGCCGAATCGCTCGATTTAGGTGTAGTTATTTAATCTATATTTAAGTTAGTACTATTATATATTCCCATTAATCTAACTACTAATTTAATTTTGATAAGTGTTTAAACCCCTTAAGAGCTTCCGTATACTAGTGTTATACCTTTTTCCTAATAAATGATAAGGTAGGTTCTATATTCTCCTTTAACTAAAATATCTATTCCTTAACTATAAGAGAAGGGTTAAGTAGTAGCTTCTTCTAAATCGATACTATAGACGTAATTTAGGTGCGAATCTTTTAAAGATGCTCTTCTTATTTTAGGAAATACTTTATATCCTAGTTATAGTATCGTCTACTATTCTTATACGCTCTCTATTAATTCGTTAAAAGCTATACATATAAGGTTGCATTCTTATTAAAATCTATAACTTCTAGATAGGCTAGTTCTTATAATAGACCTCGTTAAGGTGCTTCCTTATCTAGGTTAACATAGGCCTAAATTTGTTTGTCTATAAGGGCTTATAGTTACTAGATCCATTACTCCCAGTCTTCTAGCTTATTGAGGATGATCGTGTTTAATAAAGTAGTTGGTAGAGTCATTTAACTAATAGGCAAAGGAGGAATTAAGATGGTATTTTGTCGTTAGGATCGTCCTTATCATCAGGATCGTCCTTGTCGTTAGGATCGTCAGGATCGTCAGGATCGTCCTTTAACGATTAAGGTGGAGTCTCGTGGAATCTCGTGGAATCTCGTGGAATCTCGTGGAATCTCGTCCTGTGACAATTAAGGTAGGATTTCGATCAGGGTCGTCTTGTGACGATGAGGTGTCAGAGTCTGATGATGAGGTAGAATTTCTTTAAATGATTGAGTAATAGCTGAATAGCTTCTTGTGTCGGCGGACCGGGCTTATAATTGTTAGATAGTTTATATAGAGCTATTTATTGATGAAATGGGTTGATTGATTGATGATCTTGGTCTTGTCTTCATCGTTGCTTAACCTAGGGCCCCTGGGCTTAGACGAAGATATTTACAATGCACGTGACCCGTGCACGTGACCCGTGCACGTCCTACGCCACCGAGAATACGGATTATCTGACAATAGTAACCTAACTAACCCTTATTACTCTGCCTACAGCTAACCAACCTCTACTACTCTACCTATAGTAACTATTTAGAATAGATCTATGGCTAGGAAGGAAAACTATCATTTTTTTTCTTAACTAGGGGGATAACTACAAAGCCTAAGGGCAGGCTTTACTAAAGAAGGGGGGTAATATTACAGCACTATTATAGACCCTAGTTAGGGGCTTGGCCGAGCCTTAGCGCTATATATATAGACGTGTCCTTTCCTTAACCTTCTTCTAGACCTTGTCTTAGAATTCTCGTTTACTGGCTACTAATAGATTCTTGTTCTTTTAACTAAGCCTTTATATATACTATATTAACATTATCTTAAAAGCCTACTAACTCTTATACAATCTTAAATATTATATTATTAAGCATTATAGTATAAGTAAACTAAGGCCTCTACCCTAATAACGACTGTACTTTCTATAGCTATATATACAAACTCCGGAATAAACCCCCCTAATTAGCTATAAGGTGTACCTTATTAATTACTACTAAGCTAACATGCGCGCGGAAAGTAGGGTAGATAAAAATCTTATAGATTTTTTTCCTAGCTAATAGCTCTGGCAATATTAAAATATAAGTATATACTCTAATACAGATTTCCCCTAAAAGACGTTTAGATATTATCTCCTTATATATATAAACTAGCCTTATTTTAGGAAGCTCCTTAAACTTTACCTTCTACTCCGCACTAATTATATTAAGTAGTAGGACAATAATTACCACTAAGGCCCGAAGAAGATATAGCATTGCTTATATTATTATATCTTTTTTCTTAAATAGCAACCACCTAAGGACTTTAAGCTGCTCTGCACGTCCGCGGTATAGATATAAAAATACAATAGCCTTATTAATCTTACTTAGCTACTAGGCCTTGCTCTTTCTATAAAGCGCAAGAAGCTAATCTTAAAGGTCCTATAGCCGTCACACCCGCTTTATTATATAACCTTTTTAAGTTTAAGTATCCGGCACCTAATACGGTAGCGGCTGTTCTAATATCTTATTTAACCTTCTACCTTTCCTTCTAACAAGTTTTTATAGCGGCATACTATAGGTTTACTTAAATATCCGTAACTTAGTAGTTGGCTTATGGTGGGGTTTAGAGGGAGGTTATTTAGCGTAATATAGATACTGTATATCTACCTAGCTATAGTAGGTGCCTTAAGAACTTTAAGGCGCCTACCGTAGATCTATATAGGTTTTATATATATTAGCTAGCGTTTAATAGCGTTTAATAAAATTATATAGAGCTTACGCTCTTAATATCGCGTTTTTTTTTAACGAAAATAAGCATAAGACCTAAAAATACCTAAGTAATAAAAATAATATATTCTAAAAGCCAAGGTTCTATTATATAATTGATAAACTTTAAGGAATAATATAAAATACTAGTATTAAGTTATTTTAATATCCGCAACCTCCGTAACGCGGATATTGTTTACGCGCTTTACAAATATTGCGGAACACGCTTAAATGTAATTCTAGTAGTTTTGTACAAACGTAGTTAGTCAGCTTGCGGACTAATTGAAAATCTATACTAATAGAATTATATCCAAGCTTACTAAGGTAAAGTCTAAGCTTCTAAGGTAAAGGTAGTATTAGTGCTAGCCTTATATTACTAAGCAGAAGTATATAACTTTAGCCTTTTACCTTAGCGAGCTTAGACGTAATTTTTTAGCTAGCGTTAGAATGACCTACGCCGTCTTCTAAATTACAAAATCACATCTAAGAACCTTGGCGAGATTTATTAAAATTATAACTAAAATCCACTAAGCGAATATTGCGGATATCTAATTAATTTATTTATATAACGCATTATTATTACTATATATAGTCACTTATTTTTTAAGACTTAGGGCTTTTAAATGGTATAAATTTTATTATACGGCTATTGCTTAGTCCTAATATTAATTTCATTAAAGTTAAAAAAACGCGTTATTAAAATTATAAGCATATATTATATCTTATTAAACTAGTAGGTATGGATTTGCTTCGCAAATCCTATACCTCCGTCGTGCTGCGGGGGCTGCTTCGCAGCAGGGGGTAAGCTTTGGCTAGAGCCTTGTGCAGAGCTTTGATAGAGCCTCGTGCAGAGCTTCGTGCAGAGTTTCGTGCAGAGCTTTGTGCAGAGCTTCGTGCAGAGCTTCGTGCAGAGCTTCGTGCAGAGCTTCGTGCAGAGCTTCGTGCAGAGCCACGCGCAGACGCGCAGACGTTTGTACTGATTGTATGGACGTTTAATTGATCGATCGTACGGGCGTTCGTGTGGGCGATTGATTGATTGATCAACTGTATGGACGTTTGTAAAGTCGTGCGTAGAGCCGTTTGTAGAGACGTTTGTAGAGGTATTTGATTGATCGATTGATTGATCGTATGGACGTTTGTAAGGGTGTTTATATAGGCGATCGTGCAGACGATTATAAAGCCTTCCTAGTATATCAGTGCTGCGTGTTAGTAGAGCTTTGGAGCTCGGTATTAAGCATCGAGTAGAGCTTCAAGTAGAGCTTTGAGCTTAAGGGGGAGACCCCTTGGACCCCCCCTGCGCACTGCGTGGGCAGAGCTCTTGCAGAGGCTTTGGTAGAGCGTTTGGTAGAGCTTTTTGTGGAACTTTTGCAGAGGTTCGTACGGAGGTTCGTGCAGACCTTCTTTTAGAGTTTTTGTAGAGCTTTTGCAGAGCTTCATGTAGAGCTTCGTGATAGCTTCTATGGAGCCACGTGCAGGCGTGTAGGCATGCAGACGTTCGTATGGGCGATCAGTTGTAGACGTTTATAGAGCCGATCCTGTGGGCAATTATATAGACGTTTAATTGATCGATCGTATGGGCGTTCGTACGGGCAATCGTGCGACGTTTATAGAGCCGTTCGTAGAGCCGTTCGTAGAGCCGTTCGTACAACCGTTCCTAGAGTCGATCGTACAGCGGTTGATCGTATAGGCGTTCGTACGACCAATTATGGAGCCTTCCTAGTTGACCCGAGGTACGAGTGGTCTATACTTTCAGGTTGGGTGTTTGAATTTTTAAACTTCCGCCAAGCCAGCTTTTGATTGGTTTGAAAGTTGGCTTCTAATTGGTTAGAAAAAAACTTGCGGGTGGTAGGTTGTAGCAGAATCCACGTAACGAATATTAAAATACTATGAACATTAAAATATCTTAGTATTGCACCTTCCTTTTTGTTGATACCTCTATTAATACCACTATATATATTATATATATGGTAGATCCTACTATAATTAAGTGCAGTAAGTGCTATATTTATAAGCCCCGCCTTAACTTTGTGAAAGACGGCCCTTTAAAGAAGCTTTTAAAGCTATGCCAGTTATGTCGGTTAAAGGTGCGTCTTCCCTATCTATTACTTCTACTTCTGCTTACCTTTCTAGGCCTCTAAATATAATTCAAATAAGCGGAGAGCTCTTGTAGAGTTAGGTTCTACTACTAAGAATTGTCCTATAAGGCGCCAGCGAACTACTCTACCTAAAAATGATACCGAGAACTCCTTCCTACCTCGCGGCTAGAACAGCTAAGATACCCCTGAAATAGCTTAATGGCGGAAGATAATTAGGGTAATATAACGGGAGTACCGCATTCTTGATTGGCGGGGTGAAGCTTACTTACTTACTCCTCCGCTATATACTACAGATAAAGCTCCGTGCAGTAGAAGAGGTACTCTAGATGGCCTAAATACGTTCTTACCAGAACTAGCTCCTATGCCTACTCTACCGCTAATACCTACTCTACCGCTAATACCTGCTCTACCGCTAATACCTACTTTATTACTAATACCACCTTCCTTACAGCAAGCTCCCTTGCGGTAAGCTCCCTTACGGCAAGCCCCCTTATGGCAAGCTCCCTCGCGGTAAGCTCTAACTACGGCTACACCCGTTTCGGCTGTCGATTGGGAGCGAATTAAGAAGTTTAGGAGTATACTACAGGCTGAATGCATAGAGACGTGCAGCCGTTATAAGGAGCGGTGGTTCTAAATAGGCCTAGCTATAGAGGGTGACAATATAGGTGTATATAAAGCCTACGTTAAGGATGCTAATAGCCTTAAGGATCTAACCCTTTCTCTTCTATTTAGTGAAAGTAACGGGCTTAATCTGGGGCCTGTTCCTAGCTTCCTACCTATACTTACCGTAGTAGAGGAGCTTCTAATTGCGTGTGTATACGTTTATTTACAAGTCGTACGTGTACGCGGCTAGTAACACCGCTATACTGGCCACGTTTACTACTTTGGCTAGAATATACTAAAGACTTAGAGGCAGCTACCACGGCTACCTACTAAACTCGATATACTGGTCGTAAAGCCTACGGCAGTAGAGGGTAGTAAATACCTAAGTTAGCGGTTTACTAAGCGGTATACTATAAGGCGCTCTACTATAGTACGGTGGCTTTACTTTCTAAAGGTTAATTATCCTAATTATTATAATGTTAAAATATGTAGCATCTAGCTTACCAGCTTTCCTAAAAATAGCTCTATATTAGATTAGCTACCTTATATTAATAAGTTGGAGTCTAATTCTAGTGGCCTAACGGCTTACCCTACTACTCTTATGTAATATCCTCTTGCTATTAATCCTCTGCCTACCGAGCTTGGCAGTAATATACTAGACAGCGAATTTAATAATAATGTACTAGATACTTTGGTTCCTGATCTAGTGCCTAACCTTAATAAATTAGAGCTTTTAGGTCGCGAGGTTTAATACCAATAAGACTTATAAGCGGGCCTAGAGGTTCCTACTATGCGACAAACACCTCTCTCTAAGCGATTAGCTAGTTTTATTATGCGCGGCGCCTTTCCTACCCTATTTCCTTATGGTAAAGTAGATTTTGATATACTACGAAGCCGTACGGTTACCCTGGCTGCGTACGCTAAGCATATACTTAAGTATCAGGACAGTCGGTTTGGCCGCCACCCCTTATTTCGCTACTACGTATTTAATTAGATTATAAGAGAGTAAGCCCTTAACGCCACCCGCTTCCTTTGCGGCCGATTAAATAAAAATAGTCTATCTTTAGACGAGCTTAGTGATCTTATAAATAGCAGTAGGGGTAACTAGGTTTTAAATAAGATTGTACGGCATATATGGAAGTTTAAGGGTACTAGGCCTTACTAGAAGTAGAAGAGAAATAAGCTTATAGCTTATACTAAGAATATTAAGAGCGGGTCTCTATTCTTTATACTTAGCGCTACTAATCTATATTAGTATAATCTACACTCTTATATACCTTAATTTAACGAATATAAGGCTACTAATAAGGCTTAGCGCTACTGGATTGCTTCTTAGAATCTTAATAATAACCCGCATATTGCTGCTTACTGGCTGCATTGCCGCTTTGATCTGTTTAGAAAGCACGTGCTTATAGGTCTATTTAATAGCACTAACTTTTAGTCCTAATATAAGTAGTAGGTGCGAGGTAGCGGCTATATACATAGTTTCTTATGGAGTTTAATAGCCCTAAGGCCAGATCTATTAACTGGTGAATTAAGGGCGGCTTTTGCTAAGTACTAGGCTGCTTTTATATCTGTAATAAATCCTAATTAATCTAGGCCTTCCAATCTTTAATATCCTTCTGCTCTTGGCTATAAAGAATAGCTTAACACTAGTGAGCTTCTTACTGCCTACCTTAATCGATTTTAACGGTACCGCAATTATACTAAATCTTACTGCTTAAGATTAAAGAAAGGCTCCGCTAGAGCGAAGGAGTGCTACTTTTACTTTCCACGCTCTCTTCGCGATAAGACCGCTATGTTAAAGGATTAAAATCTATATTACTAGACGTTCTATCCGCAGCGTAATAATAAGCTTCTTAATAGCTATAATTTAGCTATAATACTAGCGTAGATAGCAAATATTAATACGTCGCCCGCTACAAGTATATTAGTAATAGTCAACTATATAGGCAAATATTGCAGTAAGGAAGAGAAGAAGTTAACTTCCTACTAAGAGTTACTTTAATTAGTACAGCCGCACGCCAACAGTCTTTATACCTTTAGTTTAATAGTAGCTAAGTTTATAAATAAGCTTATTACTAAACGCGATTAGTTAGCGCAGGAGGTATACTATTTACTTTTTAATATTCCCCTTTCTAAAGGCTTAAGGAATATAGTAACTTTAGACTACTACTAGGAGGATAATTAAAGCGCTATATATAAGCTTAAGGATAGGCAACTAAGAGGGTATAGACTATCTAACTATAAGAAATATAAGCGCCGCCTAGATAGGGTAGAGGACGTTACTTTCCTCAATTTTTTACTTTATTTTAATTACTCTACTTATAAGCGTCGACTAAGAGTAAGGCCTTAAGTTATATCGTACTTTCCGCGATATAAAGGCGATCCTTCCTATCTATAGTATCCTAAGTTCTACTATATAAAGCTTATTCTTTATTATCTATAGAGGGAGTATAAGGAAGTAGCTATTTATACTAATAAATTCGGGGCCCCTAATTATATAGCTTCCTATTAGGCTTGCGTTAACTCTTATTAGCACCTACCTAACTACTTCTATAATTAGAAACTAGAGGAAGATCGTGAAACTGCTAATAATATTAATAAGTTTAAGGGCGATTTTATAGACGACTTAGAGCTATACTAGTTCTTTAAGGCCCTATATGCCCGCGTTTAAAATACTAATAGAGTTAAAATTAAGGATCCTAACAGGCTTGGTAATAGGGAGCTTAATTATAACTACGACTAAAGTATATATTAGGGTACGTACCCGCAGCTTAATAAGAGGACTTATTGGCAGGAAGTACGGCTATAGCCTCTACCGTGGAGCCGCCTATCCTAAACAGTAACTCTGTCCTCCTTATAACTAGGTCAGCGTTATGTCTATAATGTTATAGTTAATCACTACAGGCAGATCTAAGTGGGCGTTGGCCCCTCCCTACTGCGGATTAATGTTAATGGAGAGGTAGGAACTAGTAAATTATATCTTATTACTGTCCTCTCTACTACGCTCTATAATATGGTAAGGGCTAATAGTAAGCCAATGCCATTAGCTTAAGCGGCCCCTACTAGGGTAGCTGCCTTTAATATTAACGGCAGAACTATATACGATTTATTAAGGTTGCTAGTAAATCGCCTATTTAAGGACTTACCTACTACTAGTCTTATACCTCTATAACAGGCTTTTAAGGATATTTACTATCTCGTCCTTAATAAGAAATCTATGATCGGGCAAGTATATCTAGCCTAGATTAATCGCCGCCTCCGTTAGATCTACCTTATACGTAATAACAACTACTTTAGAGGCTTAAACATCTTGCTAGTAGGCGATTTCTATTAGCTACCCCCTGTAAATCAGGCGGCCTTATATAGTAATCTACCCGTTAGGCCGTTAGAGCTCGCTAGCTACGGAAAAGAAGCCTATAAGGTAATTAACCGAACTACTATTCTAGATTAAATTATACGGTAGGGCGGTAATAACGCTAAGAGCTTTATATTTAGGACTGCCCTTATAGAGCTATATAGTAATTCTATAAGTAAATTAACCTAAAAGCTTCTTTTAACTAGGTGTAAGTAGGGCCTATCCACTAATAAGGTTGCGGGCTTTAATAACGCAATTTAGCTATATAGTATACGCGCTGCTATAGGTAAGTATAACACTACTTGGCTTCGCGACCTTTTATAGCTAGTGGTGGCTATTAAGTCAGTTAATACTGGTATAGGTGTATAGAAAGTTACTCTTAATTAGTGCGATACTATAGATAATCTAGCCCTATATATTAGTGTAAAAGTAATACTAATATAGAATATCTGGATTAAACTAGGCTTAGTAAACGATACTACTAGTATAGTTAAAGATGTCGTATAGAAGGGATACGCGGATATTAAAAAGGATCAGCCTCAGTTACTATTAATTATAGTAGATAGGTATAACGGACCTGCCCTATTTACTCGGCAGGATAGTAAGAAAGTTATCCCTATATTTTCCATACTTCGTAAGTAAGAGGGTATAAGAGGCTCTTACTTACGGCGTTAATTTCTAATTACTTTAGCTTTTACTCTTACTGTATATAAAAGCTAGGGCCTAATACTTAACTGGGTAGTTCTAGATATTAAGGGAAAGAATAAGATAGCCGGGCTAACCTATATAGCAATCTTATAAGTTAAGAAGCTTTTAGGGCTTATATTTAAACGTGGGTTTAATATAAAACAATTTCAGTCATCTATAAGTAAGACTAAAGAGGTATAATAAGAAGATTTTGTACGGAGGCAGTAGTAATTACTTATAAACAACTTTTCCTAATTAGGAAATTATATACTGGCTTAGAGGTAAGCGGAGAATATAGCATTTATTTTAGTTTCCTAACTTTTAAACAGCTTAACCATAAAATTAAATTTTTTAAATTTTAACCCCCCTATTTATCCTACCTTTTTACTGCTTTTAGGGCTGTTAGATATATACACAACGGTATATAGGGAGAATTGGCAGTACTACCGGATTAATATTGCTGCTATCTGTAGCGTTAATCGATTTTTAGAATTTTTTAATTTTTTTAAAAGGCGGAAATGTCACTTATATAAGAAGTTATATGACTTTTAAGAATACTTAGGACCGCATATTAGCAGCCACGACTTCTCTATACTATAGTTAAGATTTTATATATACTATACCTAGAGCTACTTATAATAACTATTACCTATAAATCTGCCGATTTATAAATCAAAAATTAGACGTAGTTAGAGCTATTAGTAGGGGTTATTAATCGCGCTCCCCGTGACAAAATTTTAGATTTTAGTAATCTAAACTAATAAATTAAATTAAAAGTTTAGAACGTCTAAATAAGGTTCTGCTAATGTTGGGAATAAAGGTAAATGGTCACCATATAAGGCATATTGCCGTCACGTATAACAAGTTGCTATCACGTGCCGCCGTGGCACTAGCGTAGTAAGGAACCTTAAGTTCCTCACCCCTTTCTTTAAGAAGAATATAGAACAATCATTATACTATCTACAAACTGTAGCTACGTAATATCCCCCTTGTGTAACTAATACTGATTAGTGGTTAACTTTACTGTTATACTATAGAGCAGCTAGGTATTCCACCAAGAAGAGATAAGCCACTATACCAGTGCTACTTGTGCTAGAGGAAGCTATCTTTTAAGGTTAGAACTGGTCCTAAACCTTAAATAGAACTCTTCCATAAATCTAAGGATCTAAAAGGCCAAAACTGGTCCTAAGCCTTTTTAAGATTACGGATTCTTGCGTCTATTACGCAGAACAACACGCTTTACAAGTCTTCGCGATTTAAGGCTAGAACTAGTCTTAAGCCCCATAATCGCAAATACACGTCTAAACGCGTACTAAACGACAATCCCTATACTAATAACACTTCCCTCCCTCTAAAAACATGGCTACGCCTACTTTAAATAACTAGAAAGACTCCTTACTACTAGGGGTAGCTAAGTACGCGAAACTTATTAATAAAGATTGGGACGAATTCGCCTTTAATATAATAACTTATACCGCAAAACAAGTTAACGGCTTTCTCCTATACTATATTATATTCTACTAAAATAAATGCTACGCTGATTTATAACTATAGGAGTATTTTAGGGAGGATTTTATAGGATGGACTGCTAATACCTAAGCACTTAGTAACGTTAATATTATTTAGGATTTTTAAGACTTCCTCTATAGGAATGGGGTATATATTACTAAGAACAGTAACCTAATTACTAGTAATATTTAGGCTATTATTACTAGTATAGAAGAACTAATATAGACAGAAGCTAAGATTATATATTAACTACGGAAACCTAAAAACAACCTATATTCTTTGGAAGGTAACTTTAATTTGTATTAAAACCCCTAGAACGCTAACCCCCTACCTAAAGCTACTTTCCTACCTAAAGGTGCCCTCCTACTTAAAGTTACTCCGCCTTTACCTCCTCTACTCTAGCTAACTAGTAAGCCTTTACTATAAGAAGTTATAAATTTAATAAAGGTATATTCGGACAAAGAAAAAAAGTTTAGAGGAGAACTATATAATATACTCAGAGTAAAACTATAGGTTTTCTATAACTGTTGTAATAAGGTTAGAATTTAACGCCACTAGTACTACTACGCTTTCTCTATTATATTAAAGGGACGGGCAGTAATATTCTATTACGACTATATTACAGGTAAAAACTATAGCTTTAATATAATGCTTTAGCTTACTAGAGCCTACTTTAAGACTAATAAAAATTGCTAGCTTTATATATCCGAATGGCAAGAGACTATATTTTAAAGAGTTATCGCTTCTAACCTAATAAAGACTTATTTAGAGTGCCTTTAACTACTCTTTAATAAACTTTAGAAAATCTAATATGGCCTTACCGAAACTTACTAAAACAAAAATAGCCTAAGGGACTAGGTTATCTTAGTATACTATAGCGTTCCTAAGTGTAACTTAGCGCTATATAAACCTACGGATACGTTTAAAGGAGTATATACTAAGCTACGCTCTGCTATAGGTACTGTAATACAAATATAAGAATCTTAATAGTTCTATACCGAAAACCCTACCTAACTAAGTATTCCTAACTAATACGATTATAACTGGACTAATTAAATATATAGTGGCCGTAGTAGGGAATACGGAAGAGGGTATAATTAACGTCGACTATAAGGCAACCGTAAAGGTCCCAGTAGAGGTTTATTTTAAAGTAATTACTAAAAGAAGTGCTACGTTTGTAAGAAACTAAATTGCTGGTTAACTAGATACTTCCTTAATAAGCAAAAAGAGGTATATAATAAGTTCCGTTAAAGTGCAAAAAACGTTAGAAATTGTAAGGTTACTATAGCCTACTTTTAAAGCTTCCTGGTTTAATATAAAGGCATAAAAGACCTTAAAGGTAAGGTTAATAAGACCGAATAGCTCCTTATAGATATGGAAATTGAGGACTACTTACCTAACCAATACTTTACTGAGTATAGTGAGGTAAATGGTATATAAACTGTCGCTGTTCTTAATAACTAATTTACGCTCCATTTTATTACGAAGTTAGATATCTTTAATAAGCTAAAGAAGAGCTCTGTGTTTTCCTTTAATAATAAATACTTAGCGAACGTCTTCTATAGTATTATACCGGATACTAGAGCCGTAGGAGTATCTATAGTAGGAGAACCTTAAGTTTAAGCCCTTTAGCAGCTTAATAGCTCTGTTTAGATTAACTATTTAACGGCAGGCTAACACACAATTTGTTTTAGTAAAGGTACTATAATCTCTCTTAGCATAATTAGGGTTTAAACCCCCTTAGGGTATATTACTTTTTACGTTATTCCTATAAATACTCTATTTCTATTTTATATTAAAGATATAGATAAATTAGGCGTTAGGCTTAATAACCTTAAGAATATACTTATTTAGGGAGATAATTGGGTGCCTGTTATGCGCAAGTAGGGTTATCCCTAGTTGCTCCTTTATTAACTAGAAAAGAGTATTACTTAAAGCTACTTAACTAAGTTAGAATTACGCCAACTATACCGTTGTTTTAGCTACCTATCCGTTTATTAATTGCTTAGGGTTCTTTAGCGAGTAGGCTATAAAGTTAAGGTTAAGGCAATTAAGTATCTTATAAAATACTACTACTACTACCAAATAAACCAGAGGTCCCCTAGCCGATTTAAGTTTACCCTTAAAGATAACTACGACTTTAACTTCTGTATTATTGTCGACGTTATATATCTTAGCGGTAAGCCAGTACTTTAAGTTGTTAACTTTTTAACCTCCTTTTAAGCCGCACGATTCTTAAAGGATATATTAGCTAGGAACGCATAGGATATCCTTTAGTTATACTAGATTAATATCTACCTAGGACCCCCTAATTAAATTGTCTATAATATAGGAAAGAACTTCTTATTTATAGAGTTCCGATAATAAATAAAGGCAATGGCAATTAAGGTTAAGGAAGTCCCTATTAAGGCATATAATAGTATTAGAAAAGTGGAGCGATATTATACGCTATTACGCCGCGTATATAAGATTATCTCTTTAGAATTAAAGGACGCTAGTAAAGAACTTACCTTGTAAATGGCTATTAAAGCTATTAATAATTCCGCTGGCCCGGATAGACTTATACCTACATTACTAGTCTTTAGCGCCTACCTATAAATAACTAACAATTCTCTACTATCTCCCTCTATTATATAATAAGCTAAGGCGATTTACAAGGCAATAAAGGAGGTATAACGCCTCTATGCTATATACCAGGTTAATAACGCACTAGGAATAAAAAATGGCCTAAATACCTTAACTACGCTTAATCTGCCGCTCTAGTCTAAAGTACATATATAGCATAAAAGGGGAGGATAGTTAGGCCTATATTAACTTATTGTAATTAATAGTTAAACTTATACTATTTAGATGCCTTACAGACCCACCTAATTCCGTTTAACTGTTATTAAGCCTTACTATAAAGATAATAATTCCGAGCCTTTATAGGATGCCCTAAAAGATGCCTTAAAAGAGAACCACGATTAATATACTTTAGAAGGCGACTACAATCTTAATATAATTATAGTAGATGCGCTACAACTATAACGCGGTAGAGGTCGCCTAAAGGGATTACGAAATCGCTAACACCTTATTAATTTTAAAGAATAATTTATTGCCGCCATTAAGAATAAAGTTAAGTTATTAATAGCCTTTATAACAGCCAAAGAGAAGGCTAACTTTAAGCTCGCAAAATAGCTCTAAAAGGAAGGTCGTATTATAACCCTAGGAGCTCCTTTTTAAGCATCCGACAAGTAGGAGATCGACGGTCTTATCGCAAGAGGAGTCTTTAAATTTAAGAAATATAACCCTACTAAGTTTAATGGAGTTCGTATCTTTAAGTTAAGAATAGTTAATAAGATTAAGGGCAAAGCTACTAACGCCCTATTTAAGAAATTAAGGCTTATTATCTAAGGTTATAACGATAATAGTAATGAGATAATTCTTATATAATCTTCTATAATTTAACGAGCTAGTTAGCAAGTTATTATTATATTAGCTCCCTCCTTAATAAAGAATGGAATAGCAGTTTATTTGCGAGATATTACTTAAGCCTATACCTAATTAGAGACGTACCTTTAGCGCTTAATATTGGCATACCTTCTGGAGTAAATTTGCCACCAGTATCCTAAAGATACAATTATAGTTATGCTTAAGCTATTATATAGAATTACAGAGGCAGGAACTTACTGGTGGGCTACCTATAGCAAGCACCATAAAGAGAAGCTTTTAATAACTACTTCTATATTTAATCCCTACTTCCTTATTATAACCACGGGAACCCTATTTGGAATCGTCAGTATATAAACTAATAATACAATTATCTTAGGAGACAACCAATTCTTAGCTCTTAAAGAGGATAAGCTAGTAAAGGCAAATCTTATAGTAAAGCTAAAGGAAAAGCTTAACTTAATAACACTATTACTCTTTAATAGATGCATCCTCTCCCTAAACGAGGATTTTATTACTTTACGCCAGAAGGGTTAAGGTAAGAAGATTAACGTTATTAACATTAATTCTCTAAAGTAAGGATATGTGGAGCAACGCGCTTGCGGAGCTTATATTACTTCTATCTGTTAACCCAAGGCTTTATTTAATCTCTTTGTTACCGCCTAATACTAGAAACCAACTAAGGATAACGTTCTTGCCCTAAATAAACGTCTTTCCTGGTAAATGAACTATCTTAACTAGGGACTATACTACGCGCCGGTTAATCTTCCCACCGCTAAGCTCTTTGTATTTATTAATAGATTGTTTATAAATAATAAAGATTTTAGCTCCTAGTTGGGATATAAGATTATTATCGCGAACGAATTTACTGGAGAGAATAACTTTATAATCTATAGTAATCTTATTTATTAGAGCTTAATTAAGAGCAAGCGTATTACCTAAAGTATTTTAGTGTTAGAGATATATAGAATGGTTGGCGGAGTTAATATGGCAATTGCAATTGGAACTACCCTAAAGATAATTATAGATTAACTTAAACTTCCCGTTATCCCTATAATTGTATGCACTAATTTATTTTCCCTCTATAAGTGTTTAGTTAAGCTCGGTACTATAAAGGAGAAGCGCCTTATAATTAATATTATAGCACTTTAGCAATCCTATAAGCGTTAAGAACTCTTTAAGATTTAATAGATTAATAGCTAAGATAACCCGGCAGATGTAATAATAAAGGTGAACCCAAATAAGGCACTAGAGACGTTTATTAACATAAATACTCTACGTGTATAAGTTAAAGGTTGGGTTAAAAGGGAGTCCCTAGAAATTTCTTAATTACGTAAGGTCTTAAGATATCTAGGAACTTTAACCGGCGGTCAAAGTTATCTAATTGGTTAGATTCTGCAGACCCTAACTTAAACTAGCTAATTAGGATTTTCTATCCCTAGGATGGAAAATTGCTATTAGCTTGCTTACCGCTAGCGCCTTAGCGGCCCTACTAATAAGATACCTACCTATAACTTATAAGCAAGAAAGCACTATATGCTAAGAGGCAAATTTTAGGACAGCGAGACTTATATTATAATGATAATAGTAAGTAAGGAGGATTAATTTTTGTTCCGCTAGTTAAGCGGTATATATATATAGATGGCAACTATAAAAGAAGAGTTGCCAGTGTTGGGAATAAAGGTAAATGGTCACCATATAAGGTATATTGCCGTCACGTGTAGCAAGTTGCCATTACGTGCCGCCGCGGCACTAGCGTGGTGAGGAACCTTAAGTTCCTTACCCCTTTCTTTAAGAAGAATATAGAACAATTATTATACTATCTACAAACCGTAGCTACGTGATATCCCCCTTATGTAACTAATAGCTAAGACGCTAGCTAGACCCTAACCTAGACCCTTTCTAACCTATTAAATTTTAAAAATAATGACCTTTACTAAATTAAAAATTAACCTTATTCTTAATAAGCCATCTAATTAGATTTAATAGTTCTTTATTATAATAATAATTCATTACTTAATGTCCAATTTGGATCCCTATTAGGCCCACGCGGACTACTCCTTATATATATATGGGGAGAAAACTCTATTTAAGAAAACCCCGTAATCTATCTCCCCGCCTTTTAGGACTCGCCTATAAGGTACCTGCGGGGCGCCTACAAGTCACCTATGGTGCTCCTATTACCTTATTTTTTAACCTCCTTAGGAACCACTACTGCCGTAATAAGCCTATGGACGCGCTAGTATTATATACTTTACTCTACTACTGTAGAGTTATTAGGGGGCGCCCGTTACTTACCCCCCCCCATTCTTTATTACTATTTCCCTTATAACCCAGAACTGGTTTAGTACATTTTGGCTAATAAGCCACTAGGTAACCGCCTTAAGGCCTTTTTATATTAAGAGTAGTGTATTATAGTTCTCTATGCTAGCTACTAAGAGCATTACTTTTTGGTTAGTGCGTAAGGGGCATAATAGTATTATATATTTTAGTATCTATCTTAGCTAGCTATATTCGCATCTTGGGCTACCTACTAGGACACCTACCTAGTAGAGCCAGTCTTTTAGTCCTATTATTCTTGTTCTTAAGAATATTGCTATTATATTTTTTGCCTTTGTTAGGCCTTCTTGGAGCCCTAGAGTGTTTACCCCCTATAGCGTTAACTATGCTACGGCTTAGGTTCCTTTTACCTTAGTTAGCCTCTATACCTTTAACTCCCATATACCTCTCTAGCGTTAGTCCAACCAGTATTATATTACGGTGGATAATTTCCTAGCATTCTTTTGTACTCTGCTTTAGCTCCTTTCTCTCTCTTGCTATTATCTTTACTGGCCTCTTATACGTCTCCCTTCCTCCTCTATATAGGCCTAGGCCCTAAAGTAGCACTATTCTTCTTCTGCTTTCTTTACTTATTTCTCTAATATATCTTCCCTACTTTAGGGTTATTGGTTTATTCTCCTATGGGGCGCCCTAGGGTCCCTCTATAGTTTATTTAGGCGTGTCTTAATATACTTTATAACATTAGAGTTACATTTATTTTGCGCCCTTTATATTACAGCGGCTTTAATATATAGTTATAGGGGGGGAATATTGGCTTCCTTCTTAAGCAGTGCTGTGGCCGTTCGCTTATATGCGCCTATTATACTCTAAAGGTAGGCTATTTAGACCTTTTGGAGTGGTTTAAGGAGCGACTTAGGGGGGCCTTTCTTAGATTCTCTAATGGCCCAAATACTGGACCTATACGTTATGGTTGGCCGGATAACTACTATATATAGTAGGCGTAACCTCTAAAAGCATGGTCCCTATATAGAATTAACGATCCTGGATAATACGATATACTATACTTAGCCCTTATAGGCCGCTTATGCCGCATATGCGCTCCACTAGAGCTTACTGTCTACCTATACTCCTAATACCCTTAGGCCCTAAACTAGTTAACCCCTAAAGCCTTAGATGCGAATTATATACTAAAGATCTGCAAATTAATTGCGTTTTCTTATAAAATAAATTAGCTGGTATTTCTTTGGTAAGAATTGGACTCTATATCGTCTTGCCTATTCTATATAGGTATTATAAGCTTTCTCTAGTATTCTGCAATTCTTTGCGGCTGTTAGCCCGTATATAATTAGGTTTATATTATTAACGAAGCCTATCCCCTAGGTCGCCCCTTCCTTAAAAGAGTTAAGTAGGTTGCTTATAAAGAAAAGGAAAAGTATAGGCGAGAGGGGTAAACCTTATAGTATTCCTATTATAACTGCAATAGGGGGGCTCTGGTATCCGCTAAAGACTAATAATATTTCTTTTTAACCTATAAACCCTTAAATAAATTATATAATCTATTCTGGGAAGCCTTTTGCCCTAAGGATATATAGGAGGCGCTCATAGGGTATATTATCGTAGGCGCTACTAATATCTAGGCTAAGCATTAATACTACAAAGTCCCTTCGCATCGCCTATGTAGATTTAATAATGGTAGCGAGTAGCGTAAGTACTGATAGTATTAAGCGGTTCTTTCTTGCCCCTATTTAGCTCTATAGTAGTAGGGCGTGTTCCTTAGCTATATCTACTATGTGGTCCGCTATTACCTTTTCTAAAATCTTATTAAGGGTGTTTTTTAAGGCAATAGGGCGGTAGCTTCCTAGGATTAAGTAATCTACTTTACCTTCTTTTTATAGGATAACCGTCGTTATAGATCTTCTAAGTTATAAGTAGTAGCCTATAGTAAAGCATGCTCTGGCTATATCTATAAGCTAGGGTACTATAAGTAGTCCACAGGTCTTTAGGGCCTTATTTAAAATCCCATCTAGTCCTAGTGCTATATTATTTAAAAGGCGGCTAATAGTTTTGGCTATTTCCTCTATTGTTATATCGCTGTTAACCTATAGGCGAGTTACTAGTGTTTTACCTATAATATTACTAGGTCTACTAGAGCCGGTTAGGGGAAGAACCTTTCTATAAGGATCTTTGCCTTCTTATCATTATTATTAGTGGCCTATAATTCCCCTACTCTTTATAGGGGTAGTAAGTATAGGTCTTCTACTAGTCGCCCTACCTTTTTCTTTACCTATTTTGCTATGGCCTACAGGCCCTTATTATAGGGGAGGCTCAGGTTAAAAGTGTGCTTATTTATAAATTGTCTCTAGTTGTTCCTTACTTCTTTTTTTAGGGTATTCTTTAACTAGTTTCTTATATCTTTATATCGTCTCTTATCTTTAGGGTTATAGCTACTTAAGTATTTCCTTTTTACTTGTTGTTGGCTAGTTATAAGAACCGCGTATTATACGGACTATGCGTATTATATATAGGGGCCTAGTTTTAAGACCAGGCAGTGCTCTTTTAACCTATTTTTAATCGCTGCTTAAATCCTTTCTAGTCTTCAGTCGATTTCCTTAGGGGTGGCTAATAAGCCTCGCTTGTTTAGTATCGGGTGGATTTCTTCTAGGTCTTAAAGTTATTGTTTAACTGTATTAAGGAAGCTGTTTGCCTTAAGCATCCTTATTACATATCTTTTACTATTTTATTGCGCCTTAATATCTAAATTTAGCTATATCTGGATAGGGATATAGTCTAAAGTAAATGCCTATTCTTTTTTAGGGTTGCACCTTTTAAGTCTCTGGTATAGGCCTTCGTCCATAAATATAAGGTTAATTATATTTTTAGCGGATCCTTATTGCTATATAATTGCTCTAGGGGGGGTGGCTAGCTTAAGGCCCTAGGTATTTATAGCTTTTAGTAGGCACTCTACCTGTCGTTTAGCAGCGACGTAGATACCCCCTTACCGCGGGTAGTAGAGGTTTATATCTCCTAATAAAATAGACTCTATGCCTTTAGTTTTAAGTAAGCTTATTACTAATATAATATTCTCTGTTTATAGGACCCCTTTAACACTAGGGTTATATACATTAATAATTTATACCGGTCCTCTATATATCTAGATTGTTATAACTATAATATCTAGATTAACTGCCTACTATAACTATAAGGATAGGCTAATAGTCTTACTAATTATAAAGCACACGCGTGTGGCTACTTTTAGTTTATATAGGAGCTGGAATCCTTAGGGGTAGTATGTTAATTATATATAGGTATTATAGTACGGCTCTTATATAGTAAGGATATAGTATTTCTCTAGGTCTAGGCTGTCTAGTAGGGGCCTTATAAGACGGTGGTTTATATTGCTATAGTTATACTATATAATAGATAGGTGGCGGACCCCCGGCGAGGGTCCTTCGCCTCTCTATCATTCCTCACTTCTTCTATTTCTACTTTCTCTAGGATATTTAGAACTTCTATCTCTTATATCTGCACCCTAGTTACTACTTATTTTATATAAAGCTTTCTATTCCCGTGTCTTATATTCCTACTAGCGCTTCTATATCTAAATCTATTATTATCTCTAGTTCTTCCCCTATTCTTACTAGTTAGCTATATACCCTTTAAGAGTTAGCTGCGAATGTTATATTTGCCGCATTAAGTCTAATTCTTAATTATCCTGGTCTTAAGCTTGCTATAGCTATCCATAAGGGTCTTCCTATAGGGCGTCCTCTCCCTTATATCCCCTGTAACCCTTATATCTCTATACAGTCTAGTAATATCGCGCAGCGTCGCTTCTGGCCCGTTAAGGCTTAGGATAGCTAGCCTAGCCCCCCAGTATTAAAGGTAGGAAACGCTAGAAAGGCACCTACGCCCCCCTAGCTTATTGCTTATTGTTTCCATTTATATAACCTCGCGTGCAGTTATTCCCGTAGCTATTAAGCCCTTACCTTCCATCTCCTGTATTTAATATAGTCTTCTCTCTTCTACGCCTTATATATGCTTTAGTGGCAGTTTACGCATTTTATTTAGTCTTAATTTAAGCAGTATCTTATATTGTAGGGGCCTACACAGTGGCCGCAGCACACCTATACTGCGCATGTGGATTAGGTGTGTCCCTATTATATACAGCGATAGTATTATTCTAAGCGTAGTCTGTGGTTATAGAGCCTTGTATTATATATAAGGCCGTTTATAATTATTCCTTTTTAGATAAGGAGTTTTTATATTTCTAGTGTATGTGTGCTAACAATAAGGGAGCTATACGTTCATCCAGCGTCTCCCTAGCGAGTCTCTAGCGACCCTCGTATCCTCTTATTATTTTTGTTATTTACTTAGTTTACATTTTCTTATTAAAGCTATTAGATTCGGGTGATCTTAAGTCCTAGTATAAGGCGTTCCGTTTATCTTACTATCTCCTATATAATTGCTATATTATCCACCTAGCGTCCCTTTTTTACCCTAAGGCTTATAGGGACCGCTGGGACTTTAACTAGGTAATCCTCGCGGAGTACTTTTATACCAATACGTTCTTCTAGCCTATCCCCTACCCTTACGGCTTATTCCTTTG